>Ga0180732_1000386_pt1 | contig 39821 bp, 29 predicted proteins | sample KR11_01MetaG_FD_148674 | JGI IMG/M metagenome (GOLD analysis project Ga0180732, IMG submission 148674) | Groundwater microbial communities from the Olkiluoto Island deep subsurface site, Finland - KR11_0.1 MetaG | ecosystem: Environmental > Aquatic > Deep subsurface > Groundwater | place...
CATTAGGAGTCCGAAAATTAATCGTTTGAGATCTTAAATTTACAAATGTAGTGCCACTCAGATTTTTTTGATGTCGTAATTTACTGATTTGGTTATTATTTTTTTTGACGTTGTTAAACTCTGGTTGAGAAGAATCCCGCCTCGGAGCGGCTGCAAAAGGATGCTTCATTCGTATTTTCACAACTCAGCGATAAGGAAAAAGCAAAACTTGACAAGACAACCGAGAGTCCGGACGCTACTAATGTCGGCGGCTTGAGAGGATTTATCCAAACAGTTCGTGAAGAGTTTGAGGAAGAAATTTCAGAATTTGAACGAAAAAAAGAAGAAAGCGAAAAACATCTGCGTGAATTTATCAGCGCCGATTCCAAATTGGATGCCAATTCTTCAGTCTTTCTTGTTTTAAGAAAATGGAATTCTTATACTCCGGCTCTCCCCTTGGATGGCGGCGAAAAAAGTGTTGGTGGGGGGTATTTTCTTTACCAGTTAGGCAAAGGGACGGTGATTGATCCGGGCTACAATTTCATTGAGAATTTTCACAGGGCCGGATGCCGGTTACAAGATATTGACAACATCGTTATCACCCATGCCCATAATGATCACACCATTGACTTTGAATCTCTTCTAACCCTGCTCCATCAGGCCCATAAGGAGAAAAAAAGAACCGGGAAAAGGGTAAATCTCTACCTGAATCAAGGTTCCATGTTGAAGTTTGCCAGCCTGATTGATTGGCGAGCCAAGAGGTATATCGGCGATATTTTTACAATCAACCCCGGTGACACTTACCGCCTGAACGACAATAGCACGGTGATGACAGCATTACCCGCCTACCACGATGAAATCGTGACCAGGTATTATTCGGTAGGGTTGCATTTTTCTTTCACTTTTGGTGAAGATGACAAACGAAACCTGTTGCTTACCTCTGACACGGGGCTGTATCCACCCAGTGAAAAAGGTGAAGACGACCTAGGGCAGCAATCCTCTAAAATGGAAATTTTTGAACTATACAAACAGATCAGTCCAGATTTAGTTACAGACATCGATATCCTCATCCCACATCTCGGTTCTATAGGAAAAAAAGAGTTGAGTGTGGTGAAGGACATGAAATGGCAGCCCGAGGATATTCTCTATGGAAATCATCTTGGTGTGCTGGGTGTACTCCGACTTATTTCCGTGATCAAACCTAAACTGGCATTAGTAAGCGAATTTGGAGAAGAGCTTAAAAACTTCCGTTATGATCTCTTGCTTCTCATGAAAAAAGTGATGGGAAAAGTCATACCTGGTCATTCCATTAATATCCTGCCTGCCGATCTACCCTTTATCTACAACATTCGCGAGAGAACTGTTTTTTGCGTTGATACGGAAGAAATGGCCGAAGCTGCAAATATCAAGTTTGAAGAAGAAACCGGGACTTTCTACTATTACTGTGAGGATCATGAAAGAAAGAAGTTCAAGAGTCTGAAAGAACGTTTTGAAAACACAACCCAAAGACCTTATCTGAAGAAAGATGTTATGCGATAAGCTCAGCTTCAAGGAAGAAGGGGACGTTCATAACATTATAAGATTGTCCCCAACCAGACGTTCGAGCGGGCAAGCCGCTAAACTTGAAATTAGTTCAAATCATGATATAGACGAAAAAGAAAGAACGAAAAGACTTGTTCAGGAAAGACAATTCCAACCGGAAATACTGGCTAAAAATTAGAAGGGGGGAGCTATGACTACTATTCTCGTACATGGAACTCTTGCAACCGGCGCAAGCTGGTACCAGGATTCCTGGGAAGGAAATGGATTTCTTGCCGGTCTTTGTGGAGGTATGAAAGAGGCTTCTGGCTGGCATGATGCATGGATAGTCAATGGTAAACCTGTAGGGGAATATCCCGATCTTGGAGGTGTTTATGAATGGAATGGTCTGGCAGAGGGGATCTATCGAGGCATCGCTGCTCAGCAACTGGCAGCATATCTGAATATTGTAGCTGGCCTTACAGATGAACCTATTCGTATAATTGCCCATAGCCATGGTTGTAATGTTGTTAAACTGGCAATTTCCTTGCCAGAACTTTCAAACAACGTATTTATAAATCAGGCAGTTTTTCTTGCCTGTCCACATTTCTATGAAGATAAATATGTGCAGGAAGAATTATCTGGGTTGGATAAATTTGATATAAGAAAGGTCCATAAAGCATATAAAAAAAAGGGCTATCGATTCCGTTATAAGATAGATACACAACGCTTTGGACGCATACTCAATATTTACTGTAATAAAGATACTGTACAGGTGGATTTGGCCCAAAGCTTATCTGGTGGCCAGGTTCCTTTGACAGGAAGTTTCTGGGAAAACGTAAAAAAACAGCTGACTGAAGGGATACATGAACTACCTATGGCATCCAGATGGGATCTGGATGAAGAAGCAAGCCACCTATATGAGAATCTGGAAGTTCAGGTAGAACCGAAATGTAGCGGTACAAAAACACATAGTGTTATGCACGGTTCTACCATTGGCGCAATGACCGGATTTTGGCTCAACAGCAACTTACATATTCAGGAAGTATTGAACCGCATTGATCTATCTGTATTGCCATGCCATGATACTGGTGATTAAAAGAAGAAGAGAAAAGGAACAAGGAGATGAAACATGGGTTCATGTCCTCAACGAGCTGAAATAAATAACCATATAATATACCGGGATTACAGATGGTACGGGCAGCTACAACTTTGGTGGGGGAGTGCTGAGTTCGATTCGCTTCGGAGATTTCTGGGTCCATAGCGAGTTGAGTTCTCTGATTAATCGGGAGAATAGCGACAACTACAACTTTGGCGATGTTACCAAGCTTGGGGCAGCCCTGCACTATACTCCCAATTATGATGTGATGCTTGGTTTGGAGCTTGATGCCACCAATACCGGCAAGAATGAGTTCAATGGGGTAACCATGGACAACAGCGGAGGCCAGGCCGTCACTTTAACCGCTGTCGGCAGCTGGCGCTACCTCTCCGCTCTGGGCGGAAATTTTACTGTGAACGGGAGTTATGGACAACCCCTCTATCAGGACGTTAACTGGTACGGCCTGGAGACCAACTACGCAGCCACGGTGATGCTTACTTTTTCGCACAAGCTCGAATATTGATGATTTTTTGTTTGGTATGCTTATTACCTGGAGGGAGAATTTTTACAACGATAACCCAGAAGTCTTCGAGCAACCTTACTACCTTTAAAAATACCTCAAAAAAGCAAGGTATCAAGTCTCCGTTTGACACATGTCGTCTATTTCTGACATATAACTCCAGAAGCAGGTCATAGCAAAAAGTCAAACGGAGTCTTGATACCTTTTTCTTCTCTCCAAGAAACTGTTGGATTTCCTCCCCTTCAACTGTGCAAATCCTGTTTCAACACATGTTCCCCATAGGCTGTAACAAGGCTTGCCTCCCGGATCACCCCCACTGCTTTGCGCGGATTATTCGCTCTGACTACGGGCATCAGGGTATAGGGATGTTCGGCAAAGAGATGGAAGACACGTTCCATATCATCATGTTCATTTACTGTCACCAGATCCCGGCTCATGAAATCAGCGGCACACATGTCTGACTGCAGCTGCTCAGGGTGAGCCATAATCCCCTTCAGATCGCGCAGGGTAAGGATCCCTGTGAGCAGTCCCCCGGTGTCCAGAACCAGAAAATGGGGAAAGAGGCTGCGTTCAACCTGAGCTATCACCTCGCTGAGCTTCGTGCCTTCATCTATTGTCTGAAATTCCCTTTCCATATAGTCCACCACCCACAGACTCCTCAACAGATTCACAACATAACCGCGAACAATGCAGAAAAACAGGGGAGAGGCCACATCTGACGGCAGACGCAGTCTGTCCCCGATTGCCCTACTCAAAGATACGAGTCGTTTTGCCACAAAGCGCTATTGTTACCGGGTCATTTTGTCTGTGCTCCATTTGGTGCCCATTCAATATGCAGTTTGAGGTCGCTAACTACCCTTGTTTAAGCGTTAAATTCTAGCGTCCTTATTTTCGAGAAGACATTTAGTCCCATAAATGGATGAATGACTTCAGGCTAACGTACTGATTTAATATAACTATTTATTTTGGCTTACAATTTGCTATAAATCCTTAACAATCCGTCGGCACGGCATGCGTCATCGACATGATATTTTGGACGTGTCCTGTAGGAGAACAGACTATTGGATCCCCTTCTTAAAGGATCGGACAATACTTTATCATTTACCATAAGGAGAATAGGAATGGGCCTGGATTTTAACGCAAACGAAGTTTTTGAAATGGCTGAGCTGGTTGAACGCAACGGCGCCAAGTACTACCGAGAGGCTGCTGAAAAGGTAGCCAATGAAAAGGACAAGAATTTCCTCTTTGAACTGGCGGAGATGGAAGATGACCATGAAGTGACCTTCGCAAACCTGAGAAAAAATCTGAGTGCCAATGATAAAGAGCCCCTGACATTCGACCCTGAGGGCGAGACCGGTCAGTACCTTAAAGCACTTGCTGATAGCTGTGTTTTCAAGAATAAGACCATTGATCTTTCCTCCATGGAAGGCATCCTGACAGGTGCCATTGCCGCCGAAAAAGACTCCATCGTTTTCTACCTCGGCATGGAAGATTTTGTTGACGTTTACCATGGCAAAGATCGCATCAATGCCATCATCAAAGAAGAGATGAGGCATATCAAGCTTCTCTCCAGCCGACTTCTTACCTCAGCTAAATAGCCTGGATAGTTTTTCATCCTGGGTGATACATCCGGCATGCAAAGAGGCCGACACAGCCCACCAGCAGGCCTCCGCAGGCCGGGGTGAGCCAGGCCGGGGCACGCAACCGTTCATAGATGCACGGCAGGCTGAACACCTCCCTTTCGGTCGTGAAAGTTTTTTGGGTTCCGTGGAGCATATTATTGGCAGAGATGTAAGACTGAGCCCACCTGGCGGACAATCTGATAATAATTGCTATTGTTTCATAGGGATAACCGTTGGAATTATTTTCAGATTTGGCCTAAAAATAGATGAATTTACTTCTTTTCAAATTAATCTATTTGTGATTATATTAAATTATACATAATTTTTAGTTTAAATAAAAAGCCAAACTTTGAGCGATCAAAGGACGGAAAGTTACGGGGCTATAAGAGTCAGCCGGGCTGCAAAGTTAATGCAGCCCGGCTTTTTTTTTCTGTCTAATCAAAGAAAGCATTGTTTTTTACGTAGTGAGTAACCATGTGGACTAGGTTAGGTCAGGTGAGGGCAAAGGAACATGCGGTTTGTCCCCTGTTATTTCTTTGATAATGAAGGCGCCAAGATGAAAATATCGAAGGGTGTTATCCAAAAATACAACGGTGTTTCCATGGTGGATAACAAACAACAGATCATTGTTGCTACTGAGGCTTTTGGTGAAGGCCAGGAAGACGTTCTTTAGAGTCGATGGGTTCAAAGAATAAAAGAAAATTTTTAGTTTAAATAAAAAGCCAAACTTTGAGCGATCAAAGGACGGAAAGTTACGGGGCTATAATAGTCAGCCGGGCTGCAAAGTTAATGCAGCCCGGCTTTTTTTTTCTGTCCAATCAAAGAAAGCATTGTTTTGTATGTAGTGAGTAACCATGTGGACAAGATTGCCAGTTAAATGAAAAATAAGGGATGTCAGGCCACGGTTTTTATCACTGTTAAGCCAGGTGAGGGCAAAGGAACATGCGGTTTGTCCCTGTTATTTCTTTGATAATGAAGGCGCCAAGATGAAAACATCGAAGGATGTTATCCAAAAATACAACGGCGTTTCCATGGTGGATAACAAACAACAGATCATTGTTGCTACTGAGGCTTTTGGTGAAGGCCAGGAAGACGTTCTTTAGAGCCGATGGTTCAAAGAATAAAAGAAAATTTTGAATCTATAAAACTGAGGAAAAAAATATTTGAAACAACCAAATGCACTACCGACAGAGGATTGATCAGTGAAAAGAAGATGAAAAATGCCCGCAAAGTAAGATGGTTACGACTATGTGGCGGATCGGTTTTTTCACAAATGAGATCCCCTTTTTGACAACTCAGGCCTTTGTAAAGAACGTTTTCAGAAGGAATGAAAAAGACGGAAAAATCACCGAAAACTGTTTTTGACAGAAGAGATATGGAACGAAAACATCAATTACAGTAGCAACTCCAGAATAAAAAGGGGAACACCACTAACCCAGAAAGGAACCTGTTTGGCACCACATAATCAATTGAAGGAGGGTAATGTTATGAAGATTCAGGCTGTTACTTCCACAATGGTAACTGCGGCTCTGGTTTGCCTACTCGCATTCGGTGGTGGCGCTATCGAAGCCAAGGCTGAGGAAAGTGCCGGCAATAATTTATCCTATCCGGCTATACTGATAAATGGTGCCACCATACTTCCCTCCTTTACCGTGACGAATGAAGGACTTGGCACGACCTATTCCTACGGCTGCGAAGGCAGTGAAATGTACGAAGAGTTCACCTATCCTAATACCTCCTGTGTCAACAACCTGGCAAATCCGACGATTTATTATACTGCGGCGGAATGTACAGCGCCAGGCGGCAAATGCTTTGGCAAATCGGTCAGTCGCATGTACTGGCAGAAGGAGGAAGACAACAAGTGGAGCTCTCAGGTTACAGGTGTGCCCCTTACAGGCAGCGCGCCCGTCAATGTCCGCTACGTGGATTGGGGCGACAGCATCGAAGTGCTAAGCTGGAACGATTACTCGATCCTGCGGGTGGAAACCCAACCCTTTGTCGACCTGAGTCAGGATTCGTTGCCTGAAGTTATTTCAGCCACAGCAGACACCCAGACAGGGTTCCAGATGTGGCATGTATCCGGTCAGGGGATCACCGAGCAGTGGGGCGCACGGGTTGAGGAAGTGGCTGGAGATCCTCAACCCGTGAGGGGGCAGCCCTATGTTTACCAGTCACCTTATGCTATTATCAACGCGGGTACCGCTGATCTCTACCTCACCAAGCTGTTTCCATATGATGACGATTATCCTGACGAAAAATGCCCTGACGTGGGCGGTGGCGTAGCTCCCGTGTATCCTGCAGACTATCCATTTCAGCGCACTTGGACAGCAGGTACAGGGTGGTCCGATTCCTGCAACCTCCCAATCGTGCCATACACGCTCGAACAAAGTGTCTCCGGGAAGTTTGTCCATGGCTATAACTGGCGGGTGCGCGATTATACAGATCCTCTGTCACCCTCTGTCTGCGGGGATCCCTCATGGCATAGAACCGGGTGGTGGCGCCTGACATACGCACCGAACGGCGGCGCATCAAAGATGTCGTTCAACACCAACACGGTAAAGAGTGCCCCGGAAATACCGCCTGCTACACCAACTGTTCTGTCGACTTTTTTGCCTCTCTCCGAGGAAAGCGACGAAGTTGAGACAACCTTATATACCCCGGTCGTTGATGTTGCAAATAACCTGACCTACATCGATATCTGTATCGTCGCGAAAAACGATATTGATCCCGGTGAATATTATGTACATCCGAGCGTAAACGTAACCGGAAGCGGAACAATTTCCCCGAGCGCTCCTCAACCGGTTGTAAAAAACGAAACTGTCTCGTTTGTCCTCGAACCGACCGACGGTTATTATCTTGGTGGAATAACAGGGACCTGTCCGGCAGGTTTGCCGCCGAGGGACAATCTTGATGGTACCTGGAGTTACACTACTGGCAGTATTAAAAGTGACTGTACGGTTATTGCGAATTTCTTTGGATATCACGATGTTAGCCTGACGGTGACCACTGTAGGCTCCGGTACGGTAAGCAGCAGTCCCTCAGGTATTGACTGTGGAGCAGACTGCATCGAAGACTATGAAGCTAATACGGAAGTGACCCTGACCGCCACAGCGGCTGCAGACTTCGTCTTTGCTGGCTGGAGTGGGGATTGCTCGGGCGCCGGAACGGTGACCAAGGTGACCGTGGATACACCAAAGAACTGCACAGCCACCTTTACAGGGCTATTATATACCATCACTGCCTCCGCATCGCCCACTGCCGGTGGGGGAATAATCTGCGACCCGAATCCTGTTCTTTCTGGTTTACCCTCAACCTGTACAATCAACACGAATCAGTACTATACCCTTGGTACAGTAACGGGCACCTGCGGCGGTACGCTTGATGGAAGTATCTATACGACAGCCGCAATCAGCGCAGATTGTACGGTCGTTGCGAATTTCGTCGTTGAGCAGTTCAGCCTGACGGTGAACACTGTCGGAACAGGAACCGGTACGGTAAGCAGCAGTCCCACAGGTATTGATTGTGGGGACGACTGCAGCGAAGACTATGATTACAATACGGTGGTGACCCTGACTGCCATAGCGGATGCAGGCTCGGGTTTTACCGGCTGGAGCGGGGATCCTGACTGCTCGGACGGCATTGTGACCATGGATGCGGCAAAGAACTGCACAGCCACCTTTACAGTGGGCTTATATACCATCACTGCCTCCGCGTCGCCCACTGCCGGGGGGGAAGTAAACTGCGACCCGAATCCTGTTCCTGACAGTTCCACCTCAACCTGTACAATCATCCCGAATCCGTACTATACCCTTGGTACAGTAACAGGGACCTGTCCGGCAGGTGCGGACTCAATTGATAATGGTGACGGTACCTGGAGTTACACTACTGGCGAGATTGAAAGTGACTGTACGGTCGTTGCGAATTTTGTCGCTGTCCAGTTCAGCCTGACGGTGACCTTTGACGGGGCAGGCATCGGTACGGTAAGCAGCACTCCAGAAGGTATTGACTGCCCGGACGACTGCAGCGTAGACTATGATTACAATACGGAGGTGACCCTGACCGCCATAGCGGATGCAGGCTCGGGTTTTACCGGCTGGAGCGGGAATGCTGACTGTTCGGACGGCATTGTGATCATGGATGCGGCAAAGAGCTGCACAGCCACCTTTACAAAGCTATTATACACCATCACCGCCTCCGCCTCGCCTGCTGCCGGGGGGGGAGTAATCTGCGAGAATCCTGTTCTCTATGATTCCATCTCAAACTGTACTATCAGCACGAATCAGTTCTATACCCTTGATACAGTAACGGGCACCTGTCCAGCAGGTGCGCCGCCGAGTGACAATGGTGACGGTACCTGGGATTACACTACTGGCAGTATTGAAAGTGACTGTACGGTCGTTGCGAATTTTGTCCTTGACCAGTTCAGCCTGACGGTGTCTCTTGAGGGGACAGGTACCGGTATGGTAAGCAGCAGTCCAGAAGAAGGTATTGACTGCCCGGGCGACTGCAGTGCAGACTATGATTACAATACAGTGGTTACCCTGACCGCCACAGCAGATGCAGGCTCTGCCTTTACTGGCTGGAGTGGGGATGATGCCGACTGCTCGGACGGTATTGTGACGATGGATGCGGCAAAGAGTTGCATAGCCACTTTTGAAGTGGGATATCTCATCACTGCCTCCGCATCACCCGCGGAGGGGGGGGGAGTGAACTGCGTTCCGAATCCTGTTCTTTCTGGTTCCAACTCAACCTGTACAATCAGCACGAATCCGTACTATACTCTTGATACAGTAACGAGCTCCTGCGGCGGTGAGCTTGACGGAAGTATCTATACGACAACCGCAATCACAGCAGACTGTACGGTCGTTGCGAATTTTGTCATAGACCAGTTCAGTCTGATGGTTAATACTGTCGGAACAGGCACCGGTAAGGTAACCAGTAGTCCCGAAGGTATTGACTGCCCGGGAGACTGCAGCGAAGACTATGATTACAATACGGGAGTGACTCTGACCGCCATAGCGGATGCAGGCTCGGGCTTTACCGGCTGGAGCGGGGATGCGGACTGCTTGGACGGCGTCGTGACCATGGATACGGCAAAGAACTGCACAGCCACCTTTACAATGGGATACTACACCATAACTGCCTCCGCATCGCCCGTTTCCGGTGGGGGAGTGAGTTGTGAGCCGAATCCTGTTGTCTTTGGTTCCAACTCAACCTGTATAATCAGCACGAATCCGCACTATACCCTTAATAGCGTAACCGGCACCTGCGGCGGTACGCTTGGTGGAAGTATCTATACGACAGCCGCAATCAGCGCAGATTGTACGGTCATTGCGACTTTTGAGGGGGGATTCCCCTGGAGTATTTTCCTCCCGGCCATACTGAATCAGAAACAGAGAGAGTAACCTCTGAACAGAAAGAAAACTTAAGGCAGCCTGCTCCAAGAACTGCGGAGCAGGTTGCCCCCTCCTCAATATGATCGTTGGGGGCTGGGTGCACTGAATACTTAAAAGCCACTATCTCTTAAATGATAATAGTACTTTGCTCTGTAAACTTGATGGCGTTGCTGACCAGATTGACCAATGCCTGCCGCAAGCGAAGCTCGTCTCCCTCAACAAACTCTGGTAACTTGTCGAGGTCGGCAACTATCTGTAAGGAAATATGGAAATATTTTTGTTGGCAGCAGCCACTGCCATTATCGACTGGACCGAATCCACAAGAGAATTATCCAACGGTAATAATCGATCTGTGAAACTTCTAATACATGGCACATCTTCTTCACCGGAAATGACGACCAACAACTGTGGTAACGCATAGGCTATTGATAAAATTTGGGTCCACTCTAGTTTGATTTCCTCTCCCTTCAACTGTGCAAATCCTGTTTCAATACATGTTCCCCATAGGCTGTAACTAGGCTTGCCTCCCGGATCACCCCCACTGCTTTGCGCCGATTATTCGCTCTGACTACGGGCATCAGGGTATAGGGATGTTCGGCAAAGAGATGGAAGACACGTTCCATATCATCATGTTCATTTACTGTCACCAGATCCCGGCTCATGAAATCAGCGGCACACATGTCTGACTGCAGCTGCTCGGGGTGAGCCATAATCCCCTTCAGATCGCGCAGGGTAAGGATCCCTGTGAGCAGTCCCCCTGTGTCCAGAACCAGAAAATGGGGAAAGAGGCTTCGTTCAACTTGAGCTATCACCTCGCTGAGCTTCGTGCCTTCAGCTATTGTCTGAAACTCCCTGTCCATATAGTCCGCCACCCACATACTCCTCAACAGATTCACATCATGACCGCGAACAATGTGCACGCCCCGGAGGTGAAGCTTGGTCTCATAGATGGAATAGCCGTGGAAAAAACGGACCACGAGAAGACTGGCAATACAGGCCACCATCAGCGGCAGGATAACCTGGTAGCTGTAGGTCAGCTCAAAGATGGTAAGGATGGCGGTAATCGGAGCAAGGGTTGTCCCGGAAACCACGGCACCCATACCGATAAGGGCATAGTAGGCAGGGAAGATGGCCTGTTCGGGCCAAATAACCTGGGCCAGATAGCCGACACAACTCCCGAGCATGGCTCCCAGAACCAGGGACGGGGCAAAGATACCGCCGCTCATGCCTGACCCCAGGGAAAAGCCGGTGGCCAGCAGTTTCCAGAAGAGGATAAACAGGACCAGGGAGAGGGAGAGATCACCGGCCAGGGCATCATTGATGCTCTCATAGCCAACTCCCAGGGCACGGGGCATGACCAGCCCCACACAGCCCACCAGCAGACCTCCGCAGGCCGGGGTAAGCCAAGCTGGGACACGCAGCCGTTCGTAGAGGCGCGGCAGGCTGAACACCGCCAGCATGAGCAACAGGGAGAGGAAACCGGCCATCAGCCCCAGGCCGAGATAGAGACCCAGCTCGGCACTGTGGTTGAGACTGAACTCCGGGATCGTAAAAATGGAGATCTCATGGAGAAAGGGTCGGGAGATCAGAGTACCGGTGACCGCAGCAATAACGATATTGGAAAGGCTTACCACCTCCAGATCAAAGAGCAGGATCTCCACCACAAAAAGGGTGCCGGCCATTGGTGCCTGAAAGGTTGCGGCAATCCCTGCCGCCGCCCCACAGGCCACGGCCAGACGTCGCTGTTCTGTGGACAGGTGAAAGAGGGACGTGATGGTCGAACCGATGGAAGAACCAATCTGGACAATGGGTCCTTCACGGCCGAGGGAACCACCCGCAGAAATCATGAGCGCTGTCACGGCAGTTTTTAAGAGGACAACCCGACCGCGTATCCTGCCTTCAGACAAGGCCATGGCCTCCATCACCTCCGGGACCCCTGGTCCTCGCAGCTCAGGTGCCAGCCAGGTGATTACCGGACCCACCACGAGCCCTGCGAGACATGGGATGACAAGCTTCAAATACCAGGGAGCTGCAGCAAAACGGTGACAAAATGCACCATCTCCTGCCCAGAGCAGATCGACACCAAGCACCAGAAGGAATTTGAAAGCGACTGATGGTGACGGAATGGTGCACCCTGTGCATATCAGGCGTCACGACAAAGAAGCGTAGGGTGCGGTCCAGGGACAAGGGGAGTTTGAGATTGCCGTGGTTGAACATTGCTGTCCCGTTGAGAATTATTTCAAAAATAATTACAGTCAGAACAGAAGGACCGAGGGCTGCGATGGCGGTCATTTTAATAAGCATACTAAGGACTATTTCGATGGGGTGAAAGCGAAGTCCCGTAGTCACATCAATATCCAGGTCAGCGTGGTGCATCATGTGCACCCTCCATAAGAGCGGCACGGCATGAAACATGACATGTTGCAGATAGACGATGAGATCAAGGGCCAGCATGGCCAGCAGAAAGGAAAGCCCGTCAGGCAGGTTGAGGACATTGAGAAGCCCCCAGCCCTTCTCCTGAGCTGCACCAGCCACCTGGACAGCGATTATCGGAAACAAAAGGCGCACGGTAAAGGTATCAACGGCCACGACACCTAAATTGCTCAACCAGCGCCCAGTCTTTGATGTGGTCAGCGCCCGGCGCGGAAAAAGCAGTTCGCCAAGGGCCACTAACACAAGAATACCGAAGAAAAAGCCGAGTTGAATGGCTGCTTCATTTTCCATGGTCCCCCCTGCAATTTGAAGATGTTTTCAGAATTCATTATGGAGGCCACTGGCTGATTCCTCTTTAACCTCTTTGTGGTAGTTGTGCAGCCCCGCAAGATACTTGAGCAACCCATCCCCTCTATAATACCCCTATGCTTACTGCGAAACCAGAATTATTGACTCCCGGCTGCCACCTCTGGGAATTTCAGCCTGAAACTTGAAACTTCCTGATAAAATCTTATCATACTTCTGCAACAAGCAGGCAATCTCATTTTTCTTGCATGCCTTTCGACATTTTTTACCTAGAAATTATGCATACTGCATCGAAACTGCTATAAGTGATCCTATGACTGAACGAAACTCCAAACTGATTTCCACCATTTCCTTTGCCGCCAGCATCCTGGTACTTATCCAGATTCTGGTCATTCTCTTCCGCGGGGAAGCGGCATGCCTGAATCAGGGCTGTAAGATCGTTGAAAATCTGATAGCCATTCCGCCCTTATATTTTAATCTTGTCGGGCTTTTTTATTTCCAGGCTGTCTGCTGGCTCTTTTTTCTGGCCCGCCGAAAAGGCCCCCGTCTCATGGATCTTTCCAGGCTCTTCCTGCTCACAGGAGTAGCTGTCGAAAGTGTGCTCATAGCCTATCAGATGTATGTTGCTGAGGCATTTTGTTCATATTGTCTCATCTTGTTTGCAATCGTTCTGCTGTTAAACGCCCTGGCTGGATGGAAACAGTCTCTTGCCGGAATCAGCATACTTTCCGGCATCATACTCATCTCTTCCATGTTGAGTTACGGCCCGACCACTCTTTTATCCAAGCAGGAAACAATCAACAGCGGCACCTATGGGACACGAACCTGCCTCAATCCGCAGAAAGAACTGTACCTCTTCTTTTCAGCAGATTGCCCCCACTGCAAAAATGTCATTCAGGCCCTGGAGGGCTGCAGCAGTTGCAATTTCCATTTTAATCCCATTGAAAAGCTGGATAAGTTTGAGCTCAATGGAATGAAACGCACAGCTTCTTATGACCCTGAATTAAATAAGCTTTTACTCAAATTGCTGGAAATCGACTCTATTCCGGTTTTGCTTGAAAAAAATCAATCAGGATTTTCTATCATCAAAGGCGAAAAACAGATTATCCACTATATTCAACAGGCATGTTACCTGGCTAACCCGCTCCTTTATCTAAACACTGAAGGGCAGAGTTCTCAGAACCCCATTCCGGTTTTCAATGAGGAAGGAGAATGTTCGCTGAACATCGAGTGTGACACGGAAGGGCAACAGAAATTACCCGCCGACAAATATCCCGAAGAAGCCCTTCCGACGCATTAAATACATTGAACCGGTCAGGGGGGCTGTCTTTTTTTTTGGGGGGGAGAATGGCTCCAAAAAGATACCTATTACGGAAATCCTGCGGAAATGGTATAATTGACCACCATGGAAAAAGAACCCTATCTAAGAGAGTTATACGCCAGAAATCCACCAGGCTCTCTGGACAAGTTGAAAGACAAGGTAGTGGGCATTGCCGGGGCCGGGGGACTGGGATCCAACATCGCGGTCAGCCTGCTTCGCGCCGGGATTCAGCAATTCATCATCGCCGATGATGACCGGGTGGAGATCAGCAATCTTAATCGGCAGTATTATTTTCTTGATCAAGTGGGGATGGAAAAGACAGCAGCCCTGCAGCAAAACCTGCTGCGCATCAATCCCCATGTGCAGGTGACACTGCATTGTACCCGGGTCACTGCTGACAATCTGACTCAGCTCTTTGCGGATGCCCATCTCCTGATTGAGGCCTTTGATGCACCCGAGATGAAGGCCTTAGCGGCCCATTGCTGGACCAAGGATTTTCCCGATCGCTTTCTGATTATGGGTTCAGGGATTTCCGGCTACGGCATGAACAACAGCTTGAGCACCACTGTTCGCGGCAAGATGGTTATCTGCGGCGACCAGCAAACCCAATACAGCACAGAGAATGGCCTGACCGCCCCCCGCCTGGGAGCGGTCGCCCAGATGCAGGCCAATGCCGCCCTGGAAATCCTCCTCGATGGCAAGATAAGCTATTGATTGCAGGATCCCCTGAAAAGATCCCCTCTTGATAGCTGACCGATCCAAATTTATTGTGAGCAAACCAACTTTGTCCCTCATCACGATTTTCTTCAATCGCTACTTGGCCTTTTTCTTATTTATACTGGCCTACTCTTCCGTGCTGCACAATCATGGAGGCCTGCCTTCCCTCTGGTCAAGCCTGCGCCTGGAAGCCCCTCTGCTCCTCTATAGCTATTTTCTCTGCAACTGTGTGCTGAAGAAATCACCATGGCAACCCTGGCTGGCCGCCCTGCCACTGATTCTCGCCTATACCATTACCGACATCTATTATATGGTGTACGGCCGTTTTGTCCGCATAGTGGAAGTCACCGAGATTCCAGAACTCCTGGACATCCTGCCTTTTCATTATGCCACCCTTGTCGGACTGGTCTGCATCATTTTTTTGCTCGTCCTTTTTCTCTCCCTTGACTGGAAACATTGGCGCATGAGCCTGGTCGCAGCCATACCGGCACTGGTATTGATCTTTGCCGTTGAGTTTGCGCCCGGCAGCTTCCTGACCGCGTCTCAGCCCCTATACAACCAGATTATAGGATGGTCGGATGCTCTCAGTGTCGGCAATAACGGTCGTCTCACCATGGCGACCTATTTTGAGGCCCTGCGTAAAAATTCCATTGAAAAGACCCTGGCCTTCCGCGACAGGAAAGAGTTTATTGAGCAGATGGCTGCTCTGTCACAACAGATCAAGACATCAGCCAGGAACAGGAATGTGCATCTGGTCGTGCTCGAAAGCTTTCTTGATCCCAAAATATTTTCCGGCCTGAAGCTTTCTCAACCAGCGGCAGCTCCGGCCTTCAGAAAACTGATTGGGAAAACAGACACCTATTCCATCTCTCCGGTCTTTGGCGGGGGAACGGCACAGTCCGAATTTGAGGTACTCTGTGGTGTACCTGCCCTGCGGGCCCTCTCCAGTATTGAATTCAATGTTTTCACCGGGGGTAAAACCTATTGCCTGCCATCGATCCTGGATGACGCCGGGTATCAGACCATGGTTTCCAACGGCCACAAGCCCAAGTTTTTCAATGCGATTCCGGCCTACAAGGGAACGGGATTTAACAACATCTTTTTCCCCCTGGAAAATGCCCCCGACACGGATACCTATCTGAGCACCGGCGACACCAAAAAAGAATGGTATATGTTTGACGGCAATCTTTTGAACCAAAATCTTGCCTATGTCGCCAAATATCTTCAGGAACACCCGGGGAAACCGCTGTTCAATTATATCATGACTATTTACGGACACACCCCCCACTACCTTGATGAGACTATCCGACCCAGGATCATCAAGGTAGTGGGGGGCAAAAAAGACGCACAACTTGAGCGGGCAGTCAACCAACATTACTACCGAACCGAGGCCATCGCCAAATATGTCCAAGGCTTGCTGAAGATTGATCCGCACAGCCTGATCATTCTGGTCAGCGACCATGTCCCGCCACTCTCTTTGGGCCCGCTCACTTATAAAAAATTCCACTACATGAAAAATATTGAGAACAGCATCTACTATAATCGCATCGTTATTATCGAAAACGGCAAGACCATGCAATATGACACCATGCATCATTATGACGTTCCCAAGATTGTTGCCAATTACCTGACCGATGGCGTATATTGCCGCAACAATCAATGCAATTTTGACAAAAAAACACTCGCCGGACGAGCCGCTCCCGTCGATAGTCAGGATAACTACATGACGATCATGGCTCATGCCACCATGTAACAAAGGGAAAACGCTGCAAAGCTTCTCTTTTGACAGGTTTAGATCAGTTTCCACACAACATTAATAACAGGAGTACAAGAAATGGGCAAACAGATGGTCATGTCAGTCATGTCGAAAGACAGGCCCGGCATTGTCGCCGATATCACCGGGGTCATTTATACACTGCAGGGGGATCTGGCGGACCTGAACCAGTCCGTTCTCTGTGATTATTTTTCCATGATCCTTATTGCCACCTTTGATGACTCGGTGACCCCTGAAGATGTGGTAGCCGCCTTTTCCCATATCCCCTCTGAAACCAGACTGGAGGCGGTGGTCAAAGAGATGAAAATTCCCATGGAAATTGCCAAGGCCAAAAGATCGCCAGAGACCTATATCCTGACCGCTCAGGGAAAAAATAAAAGTGGACTGGTGCACCGGATCAGTCTCTTCTGTTATCAGCACAGGATCAATATCCTCGATCTTGCCACCACCCTCAGTGGCGATCAGTACACCATGATCCTGCAGCTTGATTTCAGCGCCGTGGAATCCGTTGACGATATCCGTAGCAGCCTTACCAGTTGTGCAGAAGACGCCGGCCTGACCGTCGTGCTGCAGCATGAAGATATCTTCAAGGCCACCAGCGAAATCACGCTGTTTTAATCCCGGGTACCATCCTCTTATCCCCCGTTGACGTTTTTCCTCTACAAAACCGGAGCCAGACCAATATGTTACGATCAGACCATATTCTTGCCACTGTTGAGATGATCCAGAAGGAAAATCTTGATGTACGCGCTGTTACCATGGGTATTAATCTTCTCGACTGTCGAGGTGGTGATGTCAGCGAGACCTGTCACCGAGTGGAAGAAAAGATAGGCACAGCGGCCTCCCGTTTTGTGGCAACCTGTAACAAGGTGAGCCAGAAATATGGGATTCCGGTGGTCAACAAACGGATATCGGTCACCCCCATTGCCTTTGTCGGGGCCGGTTTTGACCGCCATGGTTTCGTGGAGCTGGCACTCGCCCTTGATCGTGCCGCCACAGCCGCCGGCGTCGATATCCTCGGCGGCTTCTCGGCTCAAGTGGAAAAAGGGATGACGGCCACCGATCGGGAATATATCGCCTCCATTCCTGAGGCCCTGGCCCGGACGAGCAAGCTCTGTGCCTCCATAAATATTGCCAGCAGTCAGAAGGGGATCAACATGGACGCTCTGGCCCTGATCGGCCAGACGGTGAAGGATCTGGCCGAGATAACCCGGGAGCAGAATGGTTTTGGAGCAGCCAAATTTGTGGTCTTCTGTAATCAGCCGGGTGATAATCCCTTTATGGCCGGTGCCATCCATGGCCTGGAAGAGGCGGATCTGGTGCTCAACGTGGGCGTCAGCGGACCAGGAGTCATTGCCAGGGCACTCGACAGGCTGATCCACGCTAGAGGCCGGGAGAATCTGGGACTGGATGATATTGCCGAAGAGATCAAGCAGACCACCTTCCGGGTGACCCGCTGCGGGGAACTGATCGGCCGCAAGGTTTCAGAGGAACTTGGGATTGAATTCGGGGTAGTTGACCTCTCCTTGGCCCCGACCCCGACAGTGGGTGACAGCGTCGGTGAAATACTGGAGATTCTGGGCGTGGATGTTGTGGGCGCACCAGGCTCCACCGCCATCCTCGCCATGCTCAATGACGCGGTTAAGAAAGGCGGCATCTTTGCCAGCAAGGCCGTGGGCGGACTGAGTGGGGCCTTTATTCCGGTGATGGAGGACGAGGTCCTGGCCGCAGCTGTCGGCAGCGGCGCCCTCTGCCTGGAAAAGCTCGAAGCCATGACCTGCGTCTGTTCGGTTGGACTCGACATGATCCCTATTCCCGGCTCGGTGGATGCCGACACCATCTCGGCTATTATTGCCGACGAAATGGCTCTGGGGATGATCAACAACAAGACCACCGCCGTCCGCCTGATCCCGGTCCCCGGCAAAGAGGCCGGAGAGGTCGTCAGCTTCGGCGGCCTCTTCGGGGCCAGCCCGATCATGCCGGTGCGCAATGTGGGCAAGTCCAGCCGCTTCATCGCCTGGGGCGGCAGGATCCCGGCGCCGATTCACAGTTTCAAGAACTGATGATTATTCCAATTTGCATTTAAGCCGTCCCCTTCTTCGGTGCGTGCTTTCGCCATCCCTGGCTCGTACGATACTGAAGCGTCCATGCTTGGCGGCTGCACTGCACAACTCCTCACCATATAACCGCACTGCTTCCTCGCAGCTCACGTTGCAATCTCGCCTGCTCGCTCAAGCTGTTCACAAAAACATCAAAGAAAGATCATCTGACCTGTAGTTATTCAGACTTAATTTGATATAAATTGGGAAAAGATCCGAGCTAATCTGACACCTTGTTATTCCATTTCTAAATCTAAAGTGAATTTATTATCCAAGGCCAAGCGACTATAGAATGCACCAACTGATGGTTTTGTTCCATTTTTAATAATGATGCCGACAAGTGATCTTCAAGAGCGTCAATGCTTTTGAAGACACGATTGTGAAAACACTTTTCTCTTAATTCGTCCCATAAATGCTCAACTGGATTAAGTTCAGGGGCATAGGGTGGTAATTTTATCAGTCGCATATTCTTCGGGATAACAAGCGTTTCCGAGCGATGCTAACCAGCACCATCAACAATCATGACGATCCGATCAGTCGCATGTCTTGCTGCCACCTCATCAAGAAACAACTGCATACAAGAGGTGTTGACATACGGCAAGATCAATGAATCAAGAACACCATCGACTACAGAAACAGCGGCATATACACAAAAAAACATCTCTGAAAGGAACTGGATTTATTCAACCGCTACGTCCCCATGAGCATTGGCATGTGGACATCTCTTATCTCAATATCCATGGCACCTTCTACTACCTGGGCAGCTTCCTGGATGGCTGCAGTCGCTCTATCATCCATTGGGAGATCAGAGGACAGATGACTGAGACAGACGTGGAAATCATCCTCCAGCGGGCCAAGGAGAAATACCCAGAAGCCAAGCCAAGGATTATTTCCGACAACGGCCCCCAGTTCATTGCAAAAGATTTCAAGGAGTTCATCCGGATCTCTGGGATGACCCATGTACGAACTTCGCCCTATTACCCACAGTCAAACGGTAAGCTGGAGCGATTCCATAAAACCATTAAAACTGAATGCATACGTCCTGGTGTTCCACTTTCCCTTGACGATGCCCGAAGAATTGTAGAAAAGTACATTGAGCATTACAACACTGTCAGGCTGCACAGCGCTATTGGCTACGTTACCCCAGCAGACAAGCTGAATGGTAGAGACCAAGAAATATTCAAAGAGCGAGACAAAAAGCTTGAGGAAGCCAGAGAACTGAGAAAGCAAAAACGACAGAAAGCCTTCTCTGAAATCATGCGTCTAGGGGAACATGATACACCCTTACTGCAGGCGGTCTGAAAGTCCATTTCCGACTGAGGCAAAACAGAGTGCTGTATGCAAAAAAAATACTGGCGTATTAAAAACTATGACTAATCACGGGTTGACTTACAGCTAGAAGTTTAGTCTTCATTGTGGCGGAGTATGTTTGGAAATATGTTTACTTTAGAATTTACCGGCAAGGGGCAAGAGCAGCTCTGGCCCCTTCCTTTAACGAATATATACAAAATTTGAGCTACTCCAGCTTTCAACGCTAGTTAACATGCTGGTTTTTTTGGCTTTTCTTTGAAATCCCGGTAAAATCTGGTTTCTTATCGACTGCTCAGGGATACTATTTTTAGCAGCAGAAATAATCAACAAACGCTCCAGTTTGGCATTATGATCAAAAATTCTGCAATCGAGCAGAACGCTTCGCCCGTTGCTGCAAATGATCACAAAAGAGGTCTATCCGCATGCATAAGATTTTAATAGTTCTCGGTTTGCTGTCAGCGATTCTCTCATCCTCTATTTCAATGGTATGGGCAGATGACGAGGTTAAGATAGCCGCCATTTTCGCAAAGTCGGGGGAGGCCGCTGAAGATAATCTTGAGTTTTTCGAGGCTGCTCGCTTCGCAGTCGATGAGGTCAACAGTGCAGGCGGGGTGCATGGCAGGAAGATCAAGCTTGTCGAGTATGATAATCACAGCACGCCTATCCAGAGCAAACTGGCAGCTAAGAAGGCTGTAGCAGATGGAGCGGTTGCCGTCATTGGCGCATCCTGGAGTTCACACTCGCTGGCGATGGCGCCGTATCTGCAGAAGATGAAGGTGCCGATGATCAGTCCGAATTCGACCCATCCGGATGTCACCTTAACCGGAGATTTTATCTTTCGGGCCTGTTTCAATGATAATTTCCAGGGCAAAACCCTCGCCAAGTTCGCCAGGGAGAACTTGAAGGCCGCAACGGCTGTGGTCGTCATGAATATTTCCAGCGACTACGGCATCGGTCTCTCAAAGATATTTAAAGAGCATTTTACCGTAACTGGCGGCAAGGTGCTGGCAATTCTCAACTATAAATCCGAGCAGACTGATTTCAAGGATCTTCTCCAGGAGGTAAAGGCATTGAACCCGGATGTCCTCTTTATCCCAGGTTATGCAGAAAGCGGATATGTGGTGCGACAGGCGCAGGATATGGGAATCACAGCGATGATGCTCGGTGGTGACGGCTGGCCTGATCGTCAGTTTTATGCCAATGGCGGACAGGACCTGAAAGAAGGCTATTTCACAGTACATTGGAGCGAGGATCTGGACACGGATAAATCCAGGGAGTTTGTAGCCCGATACAAGAGGGGGTATGAGATCCCCGATTTTGCGACGATTGCCTATGATGCGTCCATGCTGCTGTTTGATGCAATGAAGCGCGCGGAATCTCTCGATAGCCAGTCAATCCGTGATGCGCTTGCAGCGACCGAAAATTTCGACGGTGTTACGGGCAAGATCTCCTTTGACGAAAACGGCGACCCGGTGAAGCAAGCATTGGTGATGAAAATCACCAATGGCCGACCTGCCTTGTTCATGATCATCAAACCTAACTGAACGATCATCGACTGGGGATATATATGTTCAGCAGGCAGAGTCTTCGCTACAAAATCAACCTTACCATTACTCTGACTCTGGTGTCAGTTACCCTCGTATTCGGTGCCGCTCTTACGGTCTATGAAATTCAGCGGCGTACCGCAGTCATCCAACAGATCGAGCAATCCTTAAACGATCTGACTTCACAGTATAACGAAGTGCTGGGCAATGAGATTTTTTCCGCCCATATCCTGGCGATCCAGGTAATCATGAATGATATCATGCAGCGCAAGAGTATACTGGCCATAACCGCCTATAATGAATTTGGAGAGCTGTTGGTTTCTTCCAGCGAATCGGAGCAGGATGACTTACAGGAGCAGGTGATCGCAGCATTGCACTCTGCGCCGGCTTCAGCATTGCAAGAATGGGAAGGTCAATCCATACTCACCTTTACCAGTCCAATTGTAGCTTATGGTGAAAATGTGGGTTTCTGGCGGATTGGATATTCCCTGGCCACCATGGAAACCCAGACGCTGCAGCTCATCATTATCTTTGTCACCCTGATCTTTTCCTTAGCGGTTCTGATCGGCCTGCTGCTGAACAGTATACTGGTCCGGTTTGTCCTCAGACCTGTCTACAGGTTGCGTAATGCTATGCAGCATATCCAGGGCACCGACGGTGAAATGCACCGGGATACCGGAAAGGCCGACAAACATCAGCGACTTGAGGGGATGATTGAAGCCTTTGACGAACTGCCGCAAGATCTGGTTCACGCCCACGCCAAGGGTGATGAAATAGGTTCTCTTGCCTGTTCGTTTCAGCAGATGCTGTATGCCCTGAAAAGCGCCTATGTCGCTATGCATACCGATGCCCTCACCGGCCTGAACAACCGGCGCAAGCTCGATGAAGCCTTAAAAAATGAGATCAACCGTGCACAAAGATATAAAAATTCGTTCTCGATCATCTTACTAGATATAGACAACTTCAAGGAAGTCAATGATGCCTACGGCCATCTTGTGGGAGATGATGTCTTGAAGAGGCTTACTCAGGTCCTGAAAAGCAGTTTCCGCCAAACGGATATAGCGGGGAGATGGGGTGGAGATGAATTCCTCATCCTGTTGCCTCTGCAGGACCGGGGCGTTGCTGTCATGTTTGCCGAAAGGCTGCGTGCCGCCATTGCCGGAAGTCAGTTCCCCGAGGTCGGCACAGTCACTTCCAGCTTTGGTGTGGCTGAATTGGTTTCTGGAGATTCAGTGGAGGATCTGATCAATCGGGCAGATGCTGCGCTCTACCGAGCAAAGGAACAGGGACGAAAGTGAGTTGAGGTGGGGTAAACGGCGTCTAATACACCCTGGAGCCGACGCGCCCGACGGTCTTGTGAAATCCTGTTTGAATAAAATTCAATAGAAGATACTGTGAAATACGACAAGAGACACTTACTTACTTGCTTGTATACCTTCCCATTGCCTGGTTCCCTTTCTAGAGAAAATTATATTTTTTGACAATTTCTTATTAAAGAAATAATCTCATAAAAGAGGATAAGCATATGGTTCTCGTGGTCGGGACAAATTGGGACATCCTCCCTTTCCTATCAGACCATGTTTTGCTCTCCCCATTTCACACTCTTTGACACTTTGTGCTTTCTGCACTCTTTCAAGGTGTGTTATCTGCCGGTAAACGGTCATGTCTCTATCTCCACAATAAGGTTTCCCTTATGAATCTCATCTCCCGTTATCCAGTACGCTTCGTTCTCCCGTTTCTACTTCTGTTCCTGGCTTTTATAGGGACCGGTGCCAGTTATCTATTTCTCCACGGTACCAGAAACAGATTGATCGAAAAACAGGCTCTGCACTTTGTCACTGAGACCATGGGGCGGAATCAGAGCCGCCTGAATGCTGCCCTGCGAGACAAGGACATGAAACGCCTGAAGATGAATATGGACCTCCTTGCTGATGATGCTGCCCGTCAAGGGACCACCCTGGTGGCGGACGACAAACAAACGATTCTCAGCGCCTCAAATCCGGCCTGGGTAGGACAGTCCTTGGTGAAAGTCGCCATTCCCGGCGAGGGAAAAGTGTTGCTGGAAGACTTTTCCCATAACCGGGACCGGAGTCAGTCGGGAAGAGTTGTTGTCAGCCGGGACCGGCAGACCATCCTTGCCGTCACCCCTCTGATAGTTGGCGAGGACCCGACCGGGATAGGGCTGGTCTATCATGAACATGATCTGCGCATCCTCAAGCAGGCGGCGCAGCAGACCCTGCGGAGGAATATGTTCTTTGTTTTCTCCCTGTTTGCGGTCATCGCCCTGCTTATCTGGCTCTATCTCTATTTTGTCTTTTTTCGGCGTGTGCTTCGAATTATTCAGACGACGGAGCAATTTGGCCAAGGAGATAACACAGCCCGTTCCGCGCTTACCGGGAGTGACGAGCTGGCCCTTGTCTCCACCGCGCTGGACGGGATGCTGACGCAGCGGGTGGCCGAGGAAAAACGGATTCGGGAAAATGCCAGGATGCTCAAGCTGCTGACGGACGGGCTGCCGGTACTCATCGCCTATGTGGACAAAGATGAGCGCTACCGTCTGGTTAACCAAGAGTTTGAACACTGGTTTTATCTGCAGCCGGATCAGATTGTCGGTAAGCAGGTTCGTGACCTGCTCGGCGAAAAGGGTTATGGCGAGATCGCTGAGTATGTCCATCAGGCCCTGAGTGGTAAGGTGGTGGAGTATGAAGCCGCCATGCCTATCGTCAATGGTGGTATGCGCCAGTTCCGCGCCACCCTGCTTCCCCATTTTGAGAATGGCAGCGGGGTGCAGGGTTGTTTCCTGCTGGCCCAAGATATCACCCAGCAGAGATTGGACCAGGACCTGCTCAGGAAAGCCAAGGCGCTCTGGGAGCGCACCTTTGACTCGATTCTCGAAGAAATTATTACGGTGCAGGATAAGGATTTCCGCATCCTGCAGGCTAACAGCGCCGCTGCTCAGTTCTTCGATACCACAAAGGAAGATCTCATTGGCCGTCATTGCTATGAGCTGTTTCGGGAAGAAAATATCCCCTGTCTTGAGTGTCCGGCCCATGCGGTCCTTCAGGGGGGCAAAATCCACAGCATCGAACTCTATCATGCCCGATTGAAAAAGAACTTTCTAGTCACCGTCTCACCTATGCTCGATGAGCAGGGAGACTTCTTCGGCATCGTCCATTCGGCGAAGGATATTACGGAGTTTAAGCTGTTGGAGGGGCAGCTGCGCCAGGCCCAGAAGATGGAGGCCATCGGCACCCTGGCCGGTGGCATCGCTCACGATTTCAATAATATTCTTACTCCGATCCTCGGTTACAGTGAAATGCTGGCCGAACGGCTACCTGAAAACAGTGATGAGCGGAAGATGGTGCTGGATATCCGCACAGCAGGCATGCGAGCCACGGAACTGGTCAAGCAGATCCTCACCTTCAGTCGCCAGTCTGAACAGCAGCGACAACCCCTGCAAATCCATCTGATCATCAAAGAAGCGCTCAAACTGCTGCGTTCCTCCATCCCGACCACCATTGCCATTCATCAGGATGTTGTTGATTGTGGGCTGGTCATGGCCGATCCGACCCAGGTCCACCAGATAATTATGAACCTCTGCACCAATGCCTACCACGCCATGCGCGAGACTGGTGGAGAGTTGAACGTCAGCATGGAAGTGGTTGAGTTGACGGCGCAGGATTACCTCGATAGTCTGGCCCTGCAACCGGGTCCACATGTGAAACTGAGTGTTTGTGACACCGGCTGTGGCATGTCGAAAGAGCTGCAGGAACGGATCTTTGAACCCTATTATACCACCAAAAAACAGGGAGAGGGGACAGGGCTGGGGTTGTCGGTGGTGCATGGCATTATCAAGAGCCATCATGGACATATCACCGTCTACAGCGAACCGGGCAAGGGCACCGAGTTTCATGTCTACCTGCCCCAGATGCAGGCCCATGATCAGATCCTGGCCGAGGAAACTGGTGCAAAAATCCCGAAGGGAAGCGGCACGGTTCTGGTCGTAGATGATGAACCGATAATAGGTGAGATGTTGCAAAGGATGTTGTGTAATATGGGCTACGAAGTCCTGCTCTGTTCCAGCAGTACTCAGGCACTGGAGGTCTTTACGCAGCAGAGGGCGCGCATCGCCCTGGTGCTCACTGACATGAACATGCCGGTCATGAATGGTGGGGAGCTGGCCCGGAGGATCAAGCAGCTTAGTCCGGTCATGCCGGTGGTACTCTGCACCGGGTTCAGCGAGATCATGGATGAAGAAAAGGCCAGACGGATGGGGATTGATGGCTATATGACGAAGCCGGTCATTCAACGCCAGCTTGCCCAGACCCTCCATGATGTTTTGGAAAAAAAGGGCGGCAGCGGGCCTGCTGCGTGAGTTGAGGAAAGGGATTGGGGGTGCACTTAAATATTATAGTCTTGCTCTATCAGAGTCAATATTCTCCGAACATGTTGACTCTGGTTCTGACTCACAAAATTAATATTGCCACATTGAATATTTGACAAGATCCAACTTTCCTCAGGTTGAGATGTCTACTGTATATACGAACCTGATGAGTTCAGATATCTCAATATTATCGAAATGTTATCATTGCCAGTGCCAATGTACCACATCTTACTAATTGACTTTTTTTTCTTAAATTATAAACTGAAATATACAATTTAGTTTAAGACAATGCCAAACCTGTTGTGAAGCAGAGACGGAAAACCACAGGTCTTTATAAGATAGCCGAGTTGCCTTATGAAAGAGGCGACTCGTTTTTTTTAAAATATAGGAGGGAACATGAGCAGAACCTTAGCCCTGTATATGCTTTTGTATTTTATTGTCTTTCCAGGACGTGCCATGGCAGGCAATATATTGTTCGTCAACTACAACGGTAGTGACAACGGCATCCCGACCGCCATATCTACAGATGGCCATTCGGTCACTTCTGTCGATGTACCACCCGAAACCGCCAGCACCTACTTCCAGAGTGCCAATCTGAATCAATATTGCGCCGTCGTCTGGAGCGCCGCTTATGCTTACAACAAGGACGTTTCTGGAGCAGTCACCACATTGTCAAACTGGGTAACCTCGGGTGGGCATGTGTTAATCACGACGCCGGATGCAATTCGCCTTGATGGCGGCCTAATCAGCCTAATAGGTGGCTCTGGCGGTACTGACCAAGGGAACGGATACAGCACTATCGCAAACGTAGCCAATAGCGTTACAACTGGCTTATTCGATATACGTGGCCAGCAACCTTATGACGTTACTGACGAAGACTCGCTTTGTGCTCCGCTCACCCCTGGCACGATTGGATTGGTTACCTCGGGGTCTACCGGGTGCCCATCCGAACCGGGCTACACATGGACACTCCGGACTTTGGGGTGCGGACAAGTGGCGTTCATTACCAGTGGAAATTTCAGTAGCTCCACAACCAACGATCCCGATTGGACTTTAACCACCATTCCAGGTCACGGCGTCTATAATGCGGGTTTGAGAAATTTTGTATATAATGCTTGCACAAGTCAGAACGCTTGTTTTCCGTGGAGCATGTTCTTGCCGGCAATGACAAACATGGGAAAAAGATAGCATTCCCATTGCAAACCTTTACCAAATAGTAAGAATCATAAATTAAAGATTCTCTGCGAGAAGATATGCTTTAACGAGAATCTTTGATCTTGAAGATTAGTTGATGTGTCTCGGTAGAGATTCGCACTGGCAGTCCTAACAGTTTGCCCATTTCCCCAAATTGAGGTGTCTACTGTATATACGTAATAAAATAACGATCGAGCTTATGGTATAATAAGGTCATCAACATCCTGTTTTTTCTATAAAAGAAGAAGGAGGACAGCATGGCCGCACAAAATAGTATATTCGAGAGTTTTTATCCCACCGATTGGAGTGACCCCACCCAATCATCTCAATCCTATCTCATTTTATCACTTCAACATCCTGCAAGGCAAAATACCGGGTTGATGGATAAGTTATTCCTTCCTCTTTGTTGCCATCCCGCCACTTCACTTCTCAACATCCGACTGATCCTGGCGCCAATCCCCAGTAAAATCCCGTTTCAATAAATCCTGGGCCTGTCCCTGATCAAGGATCTCATTGATCCCATAAAACACCGACCGCACCTCTTGAGGCATATCGACCCCTGAACAACGGCGCCTGGTCTCTCCCTTACGATAGGCGGTAATGACAGCATGGAGCTCAACCATCGGTGTCACCACCCGTCGCAATAGGCTGCGGGTAAAAAGCAGACCAACTCCAAAGACCGCGATCGCCATAAAGACAACGCCCCAGATCCCGGCCTCACCAAATTGTCTGACACGTTTATCCGCCTGATTCATCGCCTCACGATTGATATTACCAAGCCGAACAATGGCCGACACCATTTGCTGGCGGGCAGAAAGATTGCCGGCAAAGGCCGCAGGTGAACTGGCGGCAATAACCTTCAGAGCTGCCGATTCACCTTTTTCAGTCACATTCTCTTGAGCCCGCTTCAAAGCCACCTCAAATCGACGGAGATGCTGCTCCTCATCAGAGGCCATATCATCACCGACCAGGACAAGCGCGGCAAGCATCTCCTCGCAGGCGTAGAGGGAACGATCGTTCCGTTCAATAATACCAGACATTGCCGGTGCCATACGCATAAGAATCCAGATAGCTCCAAGGGCCATGAACAGGTTCAACCCTACCAGCAGCCAGGCTCCAACCCGAACAGCTTGTGCCAACCGCATCTTAAAACTCCTCTGTCAATTTAGGAATTGCCGCCTCATTGGAGACGATGACCAGATTATCACCTTCCTGTAGCGGGGAATTCGGCGTGGGCTGCACAATCCGGCCAGGTGAACCCCGCCTGATAGCGACCACCATCACCCCAAATCGCTTGGGCAGTTCCAGTTCGATCAAGGTCTTACCGATCATGGTGGGCAGGACCTTGATCTCGGTGAGATGCAGATCATCTCCAAAGGGCATGTCGGCCACCACATGCCGATAGATCAGACGATTGGCAAAACGTTTGGCAAACTCCTGCTCCGGGTTCACCACCTGATGTGCCCCCACCAGATGCAGGATACGCTGGTGCATGGCATCATTGGCGCGGGCAATGACCAAGGGAGCACCCATCTGTCGCAGCAATGCCGTACAGATAATAGAAGCCTCCTTTGAATCATCACCGATAGCGCACACAACCACATCTCTTTGCCCTGGCTGCAGACGGGCCAGTTCTTTCTCATCAGAGGCATCCATGACCATGGCCTCGGTCACAAAAGACGACGCCTCTTCAACCAGATCTTGACGCCGATCAACGGCCAGGACCTCAGCACCCTTGTCCGACAGGGTATGAGCCAGAGACATGCCAAACTGACCAAGTCCGACAATCAATATTTGTTGAGCCACAGTTGCAATCTCCTTCAGGTTGTTTAGGGGTTGTTGCGAAATACCTATTACATTTTAATCTCTTTCGTTACGGACCATTATGCCGTTTACGATATTACAATGTAATAGATAGCTTACAACGGCTTAATCTGCAGGTGTTTAACCAATAGCCTGAAAGACTACAGATTATCCACCTGAGTACTTAGGTTAGTGCCTGTCCATAAATGGTCTTTTTGTCCGATCTCTACGTCATGCTCAAAAAATAATGCTCGGAATATCATTTATATGCCTGTGCTTATTTTTCTCGCAGTCCTTGATATCGAACAAAAATCCTTATTTCTGGATAGACACTAGGTTAACGAAATTTTAGCATCCAGGCAGCGGGTAACAGACACCGACCTTTCCTCACTCAAGAGCATGAACAAGGTCATGGGCCCGATGCGCCCTGCAAACATGGCAAGCATCACAATAATTTTGCCGATACCATCAAGATGATTGGTGGCCCCCAGAGAAAGCCCAACCGTCCCCAGCGCTGACGTTACCTCGAAGAGGAGTTCGCGGGCCGGAATCTGTTGGGTCATCTCCAGCATGAGGACCATGACAATCCACACAAGGGCACCCGAGATGACAATGGTTATGGCACGATTAATCGTGCCAGGAGGGATCCGCCGGTTCTGGACAATAACCTCGGAACGGCCGGTGACACTTGCCCAAAAGGTCAGGACCAGAAGAGCAATGGTCGTGGTCTTTACGCCACCGGCGGTACCGCCGGGACTGCCGCCAATAAACATGAGACAGATCATGATCAGGCAGGAAGGATTCATCACACCGGCAATATCAACAGAATTAAAACCGGCGGTACGCAGCGTGACAGACTGAAACCAGGCATTGTGAATCTTGTCACTTACAGTCATCCCGGACAAGGCGCCGTGCCATTCAAAGGCAAGAAAGAATAAGGCACCGCTGATTAAGAGAATAGTCGTTGTCATCAGAACCAGACGCACGCCAACCGCAACAGGTCGCCCTGCCAACCAGCGCGGAACCAGCAGGCTGGTTGCAGGCGCCAGACCGCCAAAAATAATCAACAAGGCGACAACATGAAGGATGAACGGATTTCCCTGATAGGGGATCAGGTTATCACTCTGCAGGGCAAAACCGGCATTACAAAAGGCAGAAATGGCCGTAAACAGGCCGCGCCAGACAGCCTGCCCCCAATTATCACCAGAGATATGAAATAATCCAGCCAGGGTCAACGTTCCCATTGCCTCGGCAATAAGGGTGAAGCGGAGAATAGTAACAAGTGAAACCACCAGATCCTGATGGTCAGTGTCCGTCATTGAGGTCAGAAGACGCTCATGATGCAGGCTCATTCGCCGTCCCAAGGCATGCATGCCCACGGTGGCAATCGACATGATGCCAAGACCGCCCAGTTGAATAAGCAACAGAATCAAGCCCTGTCCAAACAGGGTAAAATCATGGGGAGTATCAAGAACGGTCAGACCGGTTACACAGACCGCACTCACCGAGGTAAACGCGGCATCCACAAAGGCAATGCCTTGCACGTGGGTTGCTGCACCGGGCAGTAGCAGCAAAAACGTTCCCAGACTGCAAAGGGCAAGAAAGGTAGTAAGCAGAACGCGGGCCGGATGACTGAGCAGAACCTTCCACCAGTGATCTTCCCACTCTTGCGCCTGAGTTGAATCCGGCAGGACAAGAATGGCCAGGATACCGACAATAAATGCCGTCATCCGGAAATAGCCATTCATAAAAGAAAAGATCACGGCGCAAATCGCAACCAGACTCACCATGATCAAGGCTATCGCAGGCACTGGCGAAAACTGTCTCCAGATCCAATGCATCACCAGGATTATTGTCACCCCGACAGAGACGATAAGCGCCGTATTCACCAAGGCATGACTTCCCCTGTCAACAATGACCACCGCCAGAACAAGTCCAGACATGGTCATCGCCGCCCAGCGTGCCCGTTGCAGACAGCGATCAACAGGACTACTGCGCTGCAGCCCGTCCATGCAGGGCCGAAATTCAGTCAGGGCGTAGCCCGCTCCGATAATCATCACCGCGCCCAGAAGCACCGTAATTGGATTACTCTCAAAAAAGGGAATGATTACAATCGTACTGCCGGCCAGGGCCAGTCCCCCAAAGATCCGCCCCAGTTGTGGACGGCGCAGGAGCAGAAACGCTGCGGCCAGGCAGGAGAAGGAAGCAACACCTGCTGCCACCATCCTCCAGAGTGGCGGAGTAGCAGTGTCGCCTATCATGGCGGCAAGCATAAAAGGGACAGAGGAAAGTACCACTAACAGGCCCTCGGCCCCAACCCGCTGCAATGATGTGCGGGAAAGACATTTTAGTTCCATGTGACTTTTGTCACCATGACATGAGAGTAATTTTTCATTTGTTCTCCGATCCCCTTTCAGTAGCCGCCTTTTCCGAAACTTTTACGCATAGTTCCCGTTGACAATCCTTTCCATACTGCAGAAAACCTTTGTTTTCAACTTAAGAAATTGGCGCTCTGGTAGCCACTTTTTTTCCACCTACTTCAGTACGCTCTAGTGCACCACACACTGGGAGTTACTCTTCGAGGGTAAATCCGCCATATGACAGGAAGGGAGTGAATGTCAAAAATAATGGGCTTGTAAGAAAATGAACTTCAGAATAGCCAAGCCAAAGTTTGCAGATACGCAGCGAACAGGGATCCGGGGGAAGTACTGCATTTCTCGGCAAAGGACTTCCCCCGTTCTCATTTCTGGTGTATGATAGCAAATAGAATCACCTATAACATCTTATAATATCTTACTTTATTAATAAAGCTACACGGCTTGTGGTATTGACTGCCACTCAATCTGTACTGTATCTCAAAAAAGGGTCCACTGTGCGAATAATAATCGTCGGAGCCGGACAGGTCGGTTTCTATCTCTGTGAACGCTTTTCCCAAGAAGGTCAGGAAGTCGTCCTGATCGATTGCGACAAGGCAAAACTGCAGCGCATTGAACGGGATCTGAATATCATGACGGTCCATGGCAGCGGCGCCTCCGCCCGGATTCTTGCCGAGGCCGGGATAGCCAAAACAAATCTTTTCATCGCCGTCACCGACAGCGACGAAGTCAATCTCATCTCCTGCATCATGTCCCGCCCCTATGAGGTGACCACCCGGGTTGCCAGGGTCAAAAATGAGGACTTTCTGGAAGGAGGTTTATTCCATGAGAAAAACGACCTGGGCATTGACCTGATCATCAGTCCGGACTGGGCCCTGACTGATGAGATCCTCGGCCTCTGCCGTGTTTCGGCAGCCTTTCATATGGCAGAATTTGCCAATGGCCAACTCATCCTTCTCGGCTATAAAATTCTCGAGGACAACCCCCGGGTCGGCCTGAGTCTCTTCGAGATCCAGAAGCTGCATGGTTCGCACCGCTTTATCATTACCGCCATCATCCGGGAGGGACAAACCATCATTCCCCGGGGCGAAGATCATATCCTGGCCGGAGACAAGATCTACGTCACGGTCCGCCGCAGTGATATCAAAGCCCTGGAACAACTTTTTGCCTTGAGTTCCAAGCGCCCCGAAAAAGTTTTCATTATCGGCGGCGGCAGCATCGGCTACATAGTTGCCCGCAGTCTGGAAGAGATGAATATTGATGTAACCATCGTCGAGAGCAACAAGGAACGGTGCGAATTCCTCTCCGAAAATCTGAATCAGACGATGGTTCTCAACTGTGACGGACTTGAAGCCCATGAGCTCCTGGAAGAAGGGATTGATCGTGCCGATCTGGTAATCAGCCTGACCGAAAGCGATACCACCAATATCCTCTCCTCCCTGCTGGCCAAACACCACGGGACCAAGAAATGCATCACCAAGATCACCCGCCACGATTTTGTCCCCCTGCTCGGCAACCTTGGTATCGACGTGGCCCTCAGTGCACGCCAGGTTGCGGCCAGCATGATTCTCCGTTACGTTCGGCGCGGTGTGGTCGGTGCGGTGGCCACCATTATGGACAGTGATGCCGAGGTTATGGAGATGCGAGTCCCGGCCAGAGAAAAATTTAACAGTGTCCACCTCAAAGAACTTCACTTCCCCAAAGGTTCAATCGTCGGCGCCATTGTCCGCGATCAGCAGGTATTGCTCCCATCCGGCGAAACCATTATTGAGATCGGAGACAACCTGGTGATCTTTTTCACCAAAAAGGCCGCTGCCGATCTTGAAAGATTTCTGAGCGACGAGGGCTGATTCATGCGCAGCGGCGGCGTTCTTAATCTTCTGGGCAAACTCCTTCTTGTCCTTTCACTCTTCCTCCTCACTCCCATTCCCTTCTCCTTCTATTATGATGACCAGATGGCCACAGCCTTTCTGCTTTCCTCTCTGGTAGGCGGTGTGTGCGGGGGGGCACTGGTCTTTCTCTTTCTGCCGGAAAAGGAGCTGGGCTATAAGGATGGCTTTGCCATAGTCGTCCTCAGCTGGGTGGGCCTTGCCTTTCTCGGTGCCCTGCCCTATCTGTTCTCCGGCAAGATGCCGTCTTTCATTGACTGTTACTTTGAATCCATGTCCGGTTTCACCACCACCGGCTCCACCATTCTCAGCACCATCGAGATCCTGCCCCATTCCCTTCTCTTCTGGAGAGCCCTTACCCACTGGATCGGGGGCATGGGGATCATCGTCCTCACCTTGGCCATCCTGCCGCTCCTCGGTATCGGCGGCATGCAGCTTTTTCAGGCCGAGATGCCAGGGCCCACCAAGGATCGTCTGGCGCCCCGCATCCAGGATACGGCCCGTATTCTCTGGTCCGTCTATGTGCTGCTGACCGTTGCTGAAATTGTTCTGCTCATGCTGGGAGGCGTAGATTTTTTCGATGCCATGTGCCACTCCTTTGCAACGCTTGCCACCGGCGGATTTTCCAACCACTCGCTTTCTGTTGCCTATTACAATTCCGCCTATGTGGAGGGGGTCATCATTCTTTTCATGTTTCTGGCCGGTGTCAACTTCTCCCTCCATTTTCACTTCTTGCGCGGTAGACTGAACGCCTTCTGGCAGAATGAGGAATTTCGCCTCTACCTGGGACTGATCATCGGCTCAACCATCCTTATCATGGTCGCTAATTTTTTCAGCGGGACGATCACCTCCTTTGACCGCAACCTGCGTGACGTCCTGTTCCAGGTCGTTTCCATTATCACCACCACCGGTTTCGGCACGGCCGATTTTGAACTCTGGCCCCCCGTATGCAAGGTCATGCTGGTTGCCCTCATGTTCATCGGCGGCTGCTCCGGATCTACCAGCGGCGGGATCAAGGTAGTCCGCGTTCTCCTCTTTTTCAAATATGCCCACCTGCAACTGCACCGACTGGTCCATCCACGCCAGGTAGGGACCATCAAACTGGGTGCGGTCAAGGTTCCCCAGGAAGTCCTGATCGGCATCCTTGGATTCCTGGCCCTGTACATTGCCTTTTTTATTTTCGCCACCCTCATGGTCACCGCCACAGGGGTAGACATTGTGACCGGGACCACAGCGGTGGTTGCCACTCTCAACAACGTTGGGCCTGGACTTCAGCTGGTGGGACCAACCCAGAATTTCGGCCACCTGCCGGGACTTGCCAAGATCGTTCTCATCTTCTGCATGCTGGCCGGACGCCTGGAACTCTATACCGTCGCTGTTCTTCTTACTCCCGGATTCTGGAAAATGGCAAGACCTCCAAAATTCAGACCCAATCTATTTCACACTAAAAAACTGAACGAGATCAACAACAGCTGATTCCCCTCATTGCCGAGATCTCGCGGTCATCAACGTCCATCGATCACCTACAGATTCTGACGGCAGAGGCTTGTCAAACATGCTCAAACCGGATCCGGCCTGGGAAGTATTCGACTCTTCCTGCGGCGTCGCAGCCATTTATACCCTTCATGGCTTAGAAAAAGGAGTATGGGAAAGGGAAGCAAGATCCAGAGGTCGCCTAACGGAACATGGGCCGTATTAAACACCTTCTGCACCGGTTCCACGTTGAGAAGAGCCCATACCCAGACCAATTCGACGGCCATGGCCAGCAGCATCAGGCGATTGGAGAAGAATCCCAGACTGAAGGCGGAAAATTCCCAGCTGCGCATGGTCCAGGCATTGAGGAGCTGACAGGATACAGCACCGAGCAGGGTCATGGTCATGGCCTGCCGGTGCAGGAATGGATCTCCAAGATCCACGATACCATACTGCCAGCCATGCAGAAGCAGAAAGAAGAGAAAGGCGGCCATGGCGGCAGTGGCCTCGATAACACCTAAGAAAAAATAACCGCGTTTGAATACCTCCCAGTCAAGGATCTTTTCGTCCCTGCCCACCGGAGGTCGGTTCATGATATTCTTTTCCGGCTTCTCGCTGCCCAGAGCCAGTCCCGGCAGCATGTCCGTACCCAGATCGATAAAAAGGATCTGGATCACCGAAAGGGGCAGAGGGATCATCAGAAAAAACTGCAGGATATAGGGAACGATCTCCGGCACGTTGGAGGAGAGGATATAGGTGACGAATTTCTTGATATTGAAATAGACGGTACGTCCCTCCTCGATAGCAATGACGATGGAGGAAAAATTGTCATCCAGGAGCACCATGTCGGCCGCCTCCTTTGCCACCTCGGTACCGGAAAGGCCCATGGCAATGCCAAGGTCCGCCTTTTTCAAGGCCGGGGCGTCATTAACCCCATCACCGGTCATGGCCACCACCTCGCCATTGTTCTGCAGAGCCGTGGCAATCCGCAGCTTCTGACTGCTGGCCATTCTGGCAAAGAGTACGGTTTCTGCGACAAGAATATGCTCCAGCTCTTCGTCGCGAATTGCTTCCAATTCAGGGCCGGTAATAACCCGGTCGAAATCCATGCCGATCTGCCGGGCAATGGCCGCGGCGGTGCGCGGATTGTCACCGGTGATCATCATGGTGCGGATACCGGCGGCCTTGCAGGTGGCCAAGGCCTCATGTACTTCACTGCGGGGCAGATCCATGATGGCAACAAGCCCGAGCAGAGTCAGCTCCGTCTCTTCCGCCTTTATGCCACGGGCAATAAGCAGGACACGAAAGGCCTGGTTCTCAAAACCATTGGCCTGGGCCAGGGCAGCCGCCCGCTCCGCCTCACTCAAGGGATGTTCTTTGTCATCAACACCCAAGAAGCTTGTACACTTAGGTAACAAAACCTCCACCGCCCCCTTGGCAAAAAGCCGCGTTTCATTCCCCTCCTGATAGAGACTGGACATCATCTTACGATCGCTGGTGAAGATGAACTCCTGCACTTTTTTCATCTCCGGGGTCTCAACCCCTTTTTTTCGAGCGGCCGCGACAATGGCCAGCTCGGTCGGATCCCCTCGCAGATTCTCTTCATCAATACTCGCCCGGCAGTTGAGAAGACCGGCGGTAAGCAGGGCTACAAGGCGGGACTCCGTACTTTCGTTCTGCTGATCAAATGAGAATTCTCCCGGCTCACGATAGCCTTCTCCCGAGATGTTGACCTCCTCCCCGCCTGCAAGCCAGATCAGCTTGAGGGTCATCTCATTTCTGGTCAGGGTTCCGGTCTTGTCGGTACAGATCACCGTGGCACGTCCCAGGGTCTCAACCGAGTCGAGATTCTTGATCAGAGCATTCCGCCTGGCCATGCGCTGACTGGCCAGGGAAAGAGAGAGGGTAATGGTCGGCAGCAGTCCCTCAGGGACGTTGGCGACGATAAGGGAAAGGGCAAAGATCGAGGCCATAAGAATTCCCTTACCCGAGAAAAATCCTAAGGCGAAGAAGACGCAGCCCATGAGCAGAGCGATCACTGTCAGTATCCGGGTAATATGGATAATCTCGCGCTGCATGGGAGTTAGGGTGGCGCGTACGTTCTTGGTGAGACTGGCAATCTTACCAAACTCCGTGGCATTGCCCGTCGCACTTGCCACCGCTACCCCACTGCCTGAAACTACAGTGGTACCGGCAAAGATCATATTCTTGGCCTCCAGAGGACGGCTCGCCTTGCTCGGCTCGGTTGTGCGAGAGGCAGGTGCCGATTCCCCATTCAAAGAGGCCAGATTCAGGTAAAGGGAATTAGCGGCGAGGAGAATACCGTCCGCCGCTACCTTGTCCCCTTCTTCCAAAAGCATGATGTCGCCGGGCACCAACTCCTCCGCCTGGGCTTGCACCACTTCCCCATTACGCTTTACCGAGACCAGAGTGGGAATCAGCTTGAGCAGGGCCTCCATGGCCTTGTCCACCCGGTATTCCTGCCAGAAGGTAAAGGTGGCGTTGATGATTACTGCTCCAAGGATGGCATAGCCAAGCATATCACTCCCCTGGCCGGGAAGATAAGCATCGGCGATGAAGGAGAGCAGAGCAGCCACCTCAAGAAGGATGGCAAAAAACTGGATGTACTGGCCGCAATAGGCGAGCAAGTAATTTTTTTCCGCGGCCCGCTCCAGAACATTGGGACCGAATTCACGCAGACGCCTGGCGACCAGGGCGGAGGAGAGTCCATTTTCCGAGGTCTTCAGCTGACGGAGCAGCGCTTTCTTTTCCAGGGTGAAAAGTTGCATCACTCTTCTTCCCGGGCATAAAAGGCAATGGTGTTCACCAGCGTATAACGGAAAAGGCGGGCGATGGGATTTCCCTTAAACAACCGGGAGAAAACCGACAATCTTCTCCCGCCGATAATCATCAGCTGAGACTCATGGTGCGCCAGATGGTGCAGGATCTGATCGACCTCATTTTTGGCCAGGGCATGTTTGATCCGCAAAGGGATGCCCAGAAGCGTGAAACCTTTTGCGTAGTGGCTGAGCCGCTCGTTGGTTTTCTGGAAAAGCGCCTTGGTGCGGCCGATATCAAAGTCTGCCAGACGTCGGTTTCCTGCCAGGGAGATGCTGTAGATCTCCGTGCCTGCGCCAAAGGCCTTGGCAATGGAGCTTACGAAAATGAATTTTTTAACGGAGAGGCGATCTTCGCGGATGGGCAGGAGGATATTTTGGGTTCGTGAGGCAGCACCCACATGCGCCACCCGGACGATGGCCAGATCAACCGGCAGATGCAACCGGGTAAGTTTGTCGCTGAGCGAGTTCTCAAAGAAGCTCTTACGCATCCGGGTGCTGCAGAAGAGAATATCGGCGTTGGTTTTCAGAAGATGGGCCTGAATGACCGGTGCCGGCTCTCCTTGCAGAAAGATCCGTTCGATTTTGACCTGATATTGTTCGGCCGCCTCTTCGATGGCCGCCATGCTCGTTTCCACCTCTTCCCGGCTATCGTCGGGATTTTCAACATGGAGCAGAGTCAGGGTGTAGTTAAAGAGAGCTGCGTAGCGCAGAGCATAAAGCGCCGCTATGTCCGAAGTGACAAGACCGTTGACCGCTGCGATGACTTTCATGGAGGTGTGCCTCCTCTTTGTGGCCGGGACGGCCATGAGGGTGGGCCATCTGTATCACCAATGCCCTTATCACCTCAAATTTTATGATACCTTACTGGAATCTACCAAACAACAGAAAAAAAGGACCTGATTTTTCAGACCATTAAAGATGATATTGAATGATACGGGATTGTTCAATGGTCAAGGGTGACCTTCCCCCTAAAAACTATACCATTGGAAATGGTTATCGAAGCGCCGCGAACCCTTGATAACGGTTGGCTATGTAGCGGTGCCGGTAAAGCGATCTCAGGTTTTAAGGAATGCCAGCAGGTCGGCGTTGAGCTGGTCTTTGTGCGTGTATGCGAGGCCATGGGGTGCGCCCGCGTAAATCTTCAGGGTCGCGCCCTTGACCAGTTTTGCTGGAAAGATGCCTGCGGCACCGATCGGTACGATCTGGTCGTCGTCACCATGAATGATCAGCGTCGGCACGTCGAACTTCTTGAGGTCTTCGGTGAAATCCGTCTCGGAGAACGCCTTGATGCAGTCGAAGGTGTTCTTGTGACCGGCCTAGATCCCCTGAAGCCAGAACGAGTCGATCATGCCCATCGACCGCCTTAATCAGCGCGCTTCGAACTCCACCGCCACCACTTCCACAGGCTGCCGCTACCTCTCTCGGCTAAGCCCTTTACTTCCCTATATGAATCGTTGAGATGTTTCCTATGAGTCCGAAGACATTCAAGAGCCATATAATCACCAAAATAACCACTACCACATTCAATATTTTCTTTATGGTAGACTGCATCGGTATATAGCTGTTAATCACCCCATAGGATCACTCCAACGACAACCAAAACAATCACTAATTGAATCAATGGCATAGATTGTCTCCTTTTTAGCTTGTTTTGTTCTATTAACTGGAGTTTAGAGTTTCATAATGATTCCCATCGTCATGATGGGGACGGGCAATTTCTCGTTATATTGTTTTCTGACATAGAAAAAACCTGATATTTTGCGATCGATTGCTTATCTAGCGGCAACGCGGGCTCAATCCCCCTGTGTTTCTTTTCGTATTTCACAGTATCTTCTATTGAATTTTATTCAAACAGGATTTTAGTAGAGAAAGATGTCCCTTGGAAAGATTCAAGCTCGTGCAATACAGGGTGACTTAACCTTTTTCGTGATTGAGACAATTGGGTGGTGTCACTCCAATCGGTGGGATAAAAACTCTCGAATAGACTATTTTGTGCGGTCATGCTGTCCTCCTTCTTCTTTTATAGAAAAAACAGGATGTTGATGACCTTATTATACCATAAGCTCGATCGTTATTTTATTACGTATACAGTAGTAGTGGTGCGAGATTGGTTATGTTGTGTGTTTTCTTCTCTGTTTGCTTTTCTTCCCTCCTTTTGTAGTTCTTAATTTTTGTCTCTTCTTCCTCCTTTTTCTTTGGATTTTGTTCTTTTTCTTCCTGTTTG
>Ga0180732_1000387_pt1 | contig 39694 bp, 66 predicted proteins | sample KR11_01MetaG_FD_148674 | JGI IMG/M metagenome (GOLD analysis project Ga0180732, IMG submission 148674) | Groundwater microbial communities from the Olkiluoto Island deep subsurface site, Finland - KR11_0.1 MetaG | ecosystem: Environmental > Aquatic > Deep subsurface > Groundwater | place...
CATCCCGCAGCACCCGCCACACCTCGCGAAACACGGCCACGAGGTTAGCGACGTATGCCTCGGGGGTTGGTTCTAATCCCAACTGCCCATCAATGCCGTAATCGCGCAAGCCGTAGTAGGGCGGTGACGTTACGGCGCATTGCACACAGCCATCAGCCAGGGGGATATGTAGGGCGTTACCGTTGACGACTGAGATCATAGCGCCCCCGCCATCTCTGCCGCGTGCTGGAGCTTGCCAAACAGCACCTGCGCCGCGCAATTCCGGTCGGCGCAAAGAAACTCGAAGATCAGTTCAGCCCATGCGTCCGGGTCAAAGCGTCCTTCGGATAGCAGGCGCTCTAACTCATAAGCGCGGGCGCGGAGGGGGTCGGTGTTCATCGCTCTAATTTCTCCACAAGCTGCTTGATCTGCTTTCCGCCGCTCTCGACATAGGCCCGAACGGGCGGGATTTGGATGGCCTGGTCAGTGGCGCGGTTGAGTTCGGCTTCATACGCCTTCAGGAAGTGGGCGCGATCCGCCATAACCGTATCATCATCGTTCAGGAAGCGGCGCGGCCAACCCAGCGATTTGGCCACCTTCTCGACTAGGGGGTGTGACCAATGATAGGATGAAATCTCGATAATATTCTCTTCGCCCTCGTGTATCAGGCGTCTTACCTTCTCATCAGAAGGAACGGATAGCAACTCTTGCCAGGCTTCATAGGCCGATGGGATTTTGTTGAATTGCCGGCCCAAGTCCCCTACCGTCTGGCGCAGCTTCGCGGGCGACGGTGGGAACTCCGGGCAGGTGACGCTGGCGCAATGCAGAGCGGCGGCATAGAGTTGCTCATCTGGGAGATCCTCGAGCAACATCCAATAAGTTTGGATAGTCTGTTGGGGGAATTTGGCGTTCGGGTAAGCGGTCGAGAAAAGTGCGATAATGCGGGCTATGGATTGCTTGTCTGCCATGTTATGCCTCTGCCGCCATGAATGCCCGTAAGCCTTCAAATCCGGCTGGCTCTTGCGCCGGTAGTTGGATCGTCTCGAATGCCTGCGGCCAGTTCTGATAGATGTCGTCCAGGCTTGGCGGTTGCCCCTTCTTGCCCTTCCAGTGACTTCGCCAGTACCAGGCGGCGAAGTCGTCAACGGTTTGCGGTGTTGGTCTGCTCATCAGATATTGGAGCGTCATCGTTCCTGTTTTGCAATGCCAGGGGTAGTTGATCTTGAAGTGTTCATACAATTGCGCCTTGATGGTCTCTGCCTTATTCAGTCCTGCCGAAGTTGCCGTTCCCGTACCCTTGCGGCGCGGGGTCTCGGCAACTTCTGTCATCAGCCATTTTATCCCCTGCGAGATGTCTATGGCTGCGCTTGTTGCCGTGCTTTTGTCCACCCCGTATCGTTCAAGGGTGCTCGATACGATGTCTCTAATGCTTGCTGACTGTGTTGTTGTGAGCATGTTTGTACCTATCTGTTGGATGGTGAGCGGTGGGTAGAATCGTCCCTTGTTAGGGGGACGATTCCCGAGGTGTTGGCCGGAGCCGCGTTCGGGTTAGTCGCCGCTGTCTCTGCCGTAGGGCTTGCGCCCGGCGCTGGTCTCTGCTTCACTCGCCGTAAGGGAGACAACCAGAAGGTCTCTAAGGTGTGCCAGTTTTGCCCGCGTGCCAGGTGTTGTTTTTGCGGTTCGCTTCCGCGTGGTGGATGTGTGGTCTCTGCCTGGGCAGGCTTCGACGTTGGTCAGGTAATCAAAAACCCTTTGTTCTGGGCTTGTGCTTGGGCGTCTCCCGAAACAAGGAAAGGGAAAAACACAAGCACAGAACAAAGGGTTCTGTTTCCTTGTCTCAGGCCCGGCGCCCACCGGGGCTGGTTTTGGTGATCCAGCAACATTAGATTGACTCCAGTATATCAAATCCTGGCAGGATGTCAAGTGAATTACTCACTGCTTCCCCCCGCACGTCTGACACTGCCAGCCATCGGCGGTCTGTTCCTGGTCAGTCCTGACATAACAGAAGAGACACCATGACCAGCGGATGATAGATAGGATAATTTTCATACGAATACCCTTTTTAGTAATACGGATGAAATGGTCGGTCGTCAATCTTTGCGACCAGATGCCGACCGCAGAATGGGCAAAATTTGGCGTTGTTTTCCTCTGGCGTTCCTGAGTCAAAAAAGAATGTTCCCCCACAACTTGTCTCCCAAATGTCGGTATCCAGCACCCACAGGCAGGTTTTGATCCTGTTGTAAAGAAAGTTCACGAGTTCCATGTCTCTCCTTTCACCTATCCGGTAGAATGTGGGCGGGGTGGATTACCACCAACGGGCATATTTATCGGCGGCATTTTGTCTCAACCGCTGTTTATTTTTGCCCAGTGCGCTTTCATCGCCTGCGTGTCCTATCCGACGCCGCCGCCCATCATTTTGTAAGGTCTCCATCCGTCACCCACGGGGCTTCGGATGATCTCTTTCTGCGCGTGGCAGATGAGGCTGTTGCAGGGAGCGGATTCGAACCGCTGAATAATGGCTTATGAGGCCACCGCCGTAGACCACTAGGCAACCCTGCTGTAACACTATGCTTTCAGCACGGCAATCACGAGAAGGATAAAAATTGCAATCGCCGCGATAACCAGGGTCAAGGCCGCTGAAATCCAGAGCGGCGAAATAACCCACCACCACGACCACGAGATGAAACCCGTCATCTTCAAGACAATGAAGACGATGGTCAGAAGGCCAGCAAACCCAACCCCGCCGCCGGCCGAAACGCTTGATGACGAACTGCTTTTACTCATTGGCTATCTCCTAAAATGCAAATCGCTTTTGTCTGACTGCGGCTGTAGCGAGCCTATCAGGGGGTTAGGCAAAGCCACAGCCAGACAAAAGCGATCTGGCGTTCCCTGAATTTCTGGCAGTCGCTACTCTGCGTTTGTTCTGATTCAGTCTATCATTTTATCGCGGCTGTGTCAAGTGTCAGCTTTGCTGAGTTGCCACGATCCACTTCCAAACACCGAGACCGTAAATGGCGGTCATTGCCGCCTCGTAGATATAGTGCGGCAATTCGCTGTCTTCGGATTCGTGGCGGCCAAGCTCGGCCATGTAAGATTCACAAGTCGCCAGCAGCGATGAGTAGTTGGGGTTTTCGAGGGGTTCTGGTTGCGGTACTTCGGTGTCTTCCCGCCGCTTCAATTCTGCAAGAAGGTCGTCTTTGGTGAATTTCTCCAGGATGTTCATTTTGTCTCCCGTGTCAAGTGCAGCAATTGTTTTGCTCAGGCTTTCCATGAGGTCTCTAGCCGTCACGAACCGGACTCTCACCATACCACTCTCCCAAATCTTTCCGATGACAAACCCGGTCATGGGATTGGCGGCGGCCTTGTCCAGTTCGGGGCGGACTTGCGCCAGTTGTTCGGGGGTGAGCTGGATAATTACGGTCATGGGTTATTCTCCCTTCGCCAGATAATCTCGCCAGGCCGCAATCATGGCGATCTGCGCCCTGAATAGCTCCATCGGGATACCGGCGGTCTCGTCGCTGGTCATCCCCATATCGCTGTCGCCCACCTGCTCGGCCACGTCCACGAACACGGCTGCAATGCGGCGGGTGACGTAATCTTCCAGGCTTTCGCCGGTGTTGATGTAGTGGTCGTTGAGCAACTTGGCGGTTTTCTCTGCGTCTACCTGCGCGCCACGCGAGACAATTGGTAGCTTGCTGATGATACTCCACGTTTTGCCGTCGAGACCCGTACCAAAACAGAGTACCTGACCGGTGGCGCTATCCTTATTCGTCGCGATAAACGGGTAATCTTTCATCGTGTCAATCCTTTCGGCTGGCCGGTGGGAGGAAGCACCGGCCAGCCAGGTGGGGAGGGGTGGGTTACGCCTGAGCGCCGTAGATTTTTTGGAGTTCCGTTGTTGCCTCCACCAAAATCAACATTGCTTCTTCGACGGTCTTTGCGCCGGTCACAGTGGCTTCGTAGTTGAAGCCTTTGGTATTCTTTTCGGCCTTGACATTGACCCGAGGTCCATCGCTATCCGAGTGGTGATAAATGTGCTGATCTTCCATTGCCGCTACTCCTTTGTGTAGCCGTTCGATTCTGCCCAGGCTTCCAGTTGGGTTGCCTTGAATACGTCTTCTGGGTTGAAGTTGTCTCCTACCCATTCGATGACGAAATGCATGTCGCGTGTGTCAACTTCTACCGTGAATTTCAATTCATCCGTGAGAATGCTGGCGAGTTCTCTGTCTTGATTTCCGGTTGTCATGGGTTGGGTATCCTTTTACTTCGCCCGCAGCACCGTGAGGGCTGCGTCGCGCTTGTATTTGAGTTCTTCCAGGCGATCACCTTCGGCGGTCAGGATGGCCTTCTCGATGTTGTTGTACACAGCCGTCAAAACGTTGGTTTCCATGTCGCCGTAGGCCTTGCCCTGACTGTTGGTCATGGCCTTTGCAACTTCGATGTTAAGCTCGTATGATGGGGCGGGGAAACCTGGGGCGGCTTCCTGCTGCTGCTCGGCGGCGGGTTCAGGTGCGGGAGGGATGTCCACAATTTCGCCTTCCACGACATCTACCGTTTCGAGCGGAACGGAAGCAGGCCAGGGTACTTTCGGGGTGGCGGGAGCGTCATACCCGAGGGCGCTCAGGTTGTCATTGACTGAGCGGGGGGCGGGCGGCGGTGCGCTGACGGTCATCTCCTGGAACGACCCTTCGATGACTACGCCGGGGCTTGTGTCCGCGCCGTCATAAATGGGTTCGTTGGTGGAGAAGCGGTGGTGGCGGGCGTTGGTCTCGGCGCGCTTCTTGGCGCGTTCAGCCGGGTTGAAGTTGCGATCCTTCCATTCGTTGAGTTCGGCTGTATAGACCACCCCGATGCCGGACGAGTAGGGCGCAGGCCCGCAGGAGCTAATGATGTCCTGGTAAGACACATTCCCGATGACTTCTTTCAGCGTTCTGCCGATGTCGGTAATGCGTTTTTGCCAGTTCCGATAGGACTGGGTATCGCGCAAACGGCACTCGAAGGCGTAAGCCCAATCCTTCTGCATTTTGTCCTTCGGATATTCTTGAAACTCCAGATCAATCGTGTCGCCGGGGCCAACTTCTTCCTGATTCTTGCGGCGCAGACCGTTGATGTGCATGGAGTTGCTCATCGTGCGACCCTCTTTGTCCACGATGGTATTGACTTCCGAGATGGGGTCAAGCCCCTGTTGGGCAGCGAAGGCGGCGCGCCCGATGATCTGTTCATCGCTCATGCGCCGACCGTTGACGATCATCTCCCGCAAAAGCGGGATGTATGCCTTTTTTAGGCTCTCGATTTGGTTCGCCCGATCAACTGCCAGGGCGAGCGCGTTGGGGGTGTTGTCTGTCATTTCCTTGCTCCTTTGAGTATGTCCCGCCCGGTGATGACCAGGGCGGGGATGAATAGGATAGCGATCATGATGATACCGACGATGGTCATGGCGTGGTTGCTTTCTTGACCATCTCGCGGACTTCGGCGCGGGTCGGGCGCGATTCCTGCTCGCGAAGCCGGTCATAAATCCAATCAACCGGGTCTGCGCCTTCTTTGGCAGCCTGAGCGACAATCTCGCGGACTTCGGCAGTGGTCATAGCAGCCCCTTAAGTTTCATATTCCGGCACAGATGACCGGCAAGCAGATTCATGCCGCGCAAGGCTCGCCGCACACGGTGTAACGGGGTGCTGTCGATTCTCGTCTCGTAGTGGCGCGGGGGTGAGACGTAATTCCCGTTTACAAACGTGTGGACAAAAATACCAACGTGTTCACCTGTGTTGTAAATGTCAACGTCTTTTCTCATGGCAATCCTTCTTCCGTCATCGCCAGCCCGTCGTCATGCAATCGGGCGGCGGCCTCGTCGCGTTCCCGCTCGGCCTGGTCAGCCAGGCGCCCAATGATTTGCGCCAGGGTTTTGCAGGTCTCGCCGCTGGTAAGGGCAATGTCGAGAAGCGCCCCAACCGCGTCGCGACTGTTCACCGCGAGAAGCCGGTGAAAATTCTGGACTGCCAGAGCGCGCCAGGCGGCGGAGTTGTCCTGGGGGGTGGTGTAGCCGAAGGAAATGGGGGTCATTTTACACCTTCCGTCTCCGTTTTGTTGGGGCTGTTAGCTATTCCGAGGTGAGCGAACAGCTCGCGCGGACTGTCAAAGGAATATTTCGTTTCTCCGTGCAGCTCAACCCCGCCCGACCAATCGTCGTATAAAAAAAAGCCGTGACATATCTCCAAATGCTTTTGACATTGCCGCAAGAACTTCTGCGGTGATCTTCACTTCGCTGGTGGTCATCATGCACTCTCCAATTTTACCGCCGGTAGCACCGGCTTGACTTCTGTCTCCTGGAATTGATCCATTGTGTCCAGGTATGATTTTACAATCTCGAACACAATCTCGTGCGCTGTTTTGTTGGAGACCAAGACCAGTTGCTTGAGGGTCTTTGCCATCTCCGGGGTGAGGTGAACCATTATCCGCTTTGGGTCGGGGATACTTTCGGGGAATTGGAATGGGGTTTTGGGGGGCATGTTTTCTCCTTTCTCGAATATTGCTTTGTCATCGCCAATCTCTCCCGCCACCCCCAGGAACACCGCTACATCGTGCATTTTGTCGCGGAAGGCGGGGACGGGTTCGGAGGAGAGGCGGTAGTAGGTGAGTGGTTTCACTGGCTCGTCACTCGATCCAGAACTTGCAAAATTCAAGGTCTGAGAAAGTTACCTGAGTATCTCCACTCGATGCCCCGCGTGCCCCACCGCGTGGCCTGGCTGCAATTGCCTTGCCCGTTCCGTCCCAGAACCCCTTCTCTGCCGTCGGGAGTGTCGTGATCTCGGATGACAGCACCGCGCTGGTCACTGGATGGCCGCAAAGGTTACGGTTTACCAGCGCGAGCAACTGGCGCGCCTGTTCCGGCGTCAGGCCTTCTACGTGGATGGTTGACGACCTGAAACTTGGGGCGACCACTGTGCTGCACAGTGTGTACGTTTCTCCGCTCTTGAACTCCTCTATCTCGGAGAGCATTTTTGCGGTGTTCGGATATGAACCTGAACCGGGGTGCAACTCCAGGCCAGCGCGCGCGGCAGCAGATACGGCGTCGTCGGCCCACCCCCAGGCTCCGCTCTTTGCGGATTTCCCGGAAGAAAACTCACAGGCCAGCTTTGCGGCCCCTATGTAGTCGCCATCTTCCATCGCCTGATCGAAATAATCTTGATTGTTCATTGCGGTCTCCTTGTTTGCGAATGTTTTGATTGTGTACTAATAATACCAAATCCGTTGTCATAAAGTCCATCACCCGAATGTCACTGGTTTGTAATATGACATTCGGGGGATGGGGGTATCTAGTTTACCATCATGGTGTCGCCGTTGCCACCAGTGCGGCGGGCAACTGCGGTCAGGTCGACAACCCAACCCTTGCGAGCGCCATCCCATTTACCGTTCAGGTACTTTTTGATCCAGTCTTTGATTTTGAAGGTATCGCCGGTCAGCAGGTCGCCAGTGAGAGTTACTTTGTGCCAGCCGTGTGATTTGATTTGCATTTCTTTTGCGGTATCCATTTCGTTTTCCTTTCACGAAGTTTTTGATTGCCGATGTATTAATATTACCAAATTCCGCCGCCCTTGTCATGTGACGAAAGTCATGCTTCCGGTATGACATTCTTCCTTTTCGCCGCCTGAGTGCCTGCAATCTCGCTCCCCGAAATGGTGTATAATGGGGGGAGACGTGTATACAACTTTGCCGTTTTAGGAAGGGAGAGCATCATGCAAAAAACAATCTGGCAATCAAGAACGTTCTGGGCGACGGTGGTTGATGTCGTGGTGTCGCTGGTAGTCTATTTCGTGACCAAATACGCCGCGCCGACCGTGACGACCGACGTGCTGTTCGTCATCGGCCTACTGCAGCCGGTAGTGATTGCCTACGTCGTGGGCAAGAACTACCAGGACGCGCATATTATCCCGACGCAGATCAATGCAGCGGTTGAGGCCGAAATGAACAAGGCCGCCGAAGCCTTTGCCATGTCCCCCGAGGTCAATCGATACTTTGCCGAGCAGGACGCCCAGCACGACCAGGGCGCTGGGTAGCCGCCATGACGCCGCCAAGCAACAATAGTGTCACCCTGGCGGTAGTGGGGGCCAAGCTCGACGCGCTGCGGGATGTAGTCGAGGACTACATCAAGTTCCAGCGCGAGGATCAAAAGGAAATCACTAAACGGGTCGGCGCGCTCGAAGTTGAGCAGTCAGCACTGAAAACAAACTACGGCATCTGGAATGTCGTAAACTCGATTGCGGCGATTATAGCGGCGGCGGTAGCTGCCGTTTTCGGTAGTAGGCCATAGGCCACCAAGTGGACTTTCACATTTTGAATATCTCAGACACGCACGGCGGCAATCGTCACGGGCTGATGTCGCCCGATACCGTTCTGACAACCGAAGGCGCGGAAGGCAAGCCGTTTACCTTTACCCCAGAGATGACGCCCTACCAGGAATGGATGTGGCAGGATGTCTACCTGTGGGGTATTGAGCAGGCCATAAAAATGACGGCTGGCCGCCCGGTTATCGTCATCCATGCTGGCGACGTAACGCACGGCAACCGCTTCACTGAGTCGCTGGTGTCATCTCGGATGAGTCATCAGATAGCGATAGCGGTGCGGGCGCTGGCCGAATTGAATCGGGTAAAGCCTGTGCGCTTCTTTTTGGTACATGGCACAGATGTACACGTTTTTGGTGAAGGGACGGCGGAAGAGGAAGTTGCAGAACGATTACGCGGCGTTATGGGCTGCGAAGTGGCTGCTACTCCGTTTGGGCTGCTGGACATCGGCGGCGTCAAGGTTGACATAGCTCATCACGGCCCAGGGCCGGGGGTGGGCTGGCTACAAGGCAACACCGCACGCAACTACGCCAAGCAGCACATGATGGATGAGATATTCAAACTGCACCGCCTGCCGCCCGATATTTATATTCGCGGCCACAACCACGCCTACCGATACGAGCGGGTTGAGCTGGATGATGGAATTGTGAGCCACTTGATTTTATGTCCGTCGTTTTGCAGCATGAACGGTTACGCCCGCGCTGTGACCCGCTCAATTCCGTGGATAACAAACGGGATGGTTCTGATTGACATCCAGGGCGGCATGGTGACGGACGTTCACCCGCTGACCAAGACCATTGACATCCGGGAGCATTTCAAGGTGACGATATGAACCTACGCCAGGCAGTCGATAATTTCTTTCTCCGCCGCGACCACCGCCACTGGATCGGAATTGTGGATTTTGCGACGGGCGTCCTGGTTGGCGGTGATGTGCCGCTAACCGCAGTTCGTTATCGCTGCTATCTGTGCGGGCGCACATTTGACGAGATAGAGCGCGTTGGGTTGGAGCAAATCGCCGCCGGTCATCCGATTGACGCGGTGCTGGACTGGTGCTTTGCCGACGCCGAAACCATCGATGACGGCTTCGGAAGTTCAGCCCCCAACACCTGCCCGAAGTGTGGCGGCAAAGTGCAATTCGTTCGGCCGGGCGATGTTCGGTGTTCGGAGTGTGACGGCCTACAGGCCGAAACCGCCGAATGGGAGACCTTGTCGGACGAGGTGACAAACCAGTACCCGTATGAATCGGCAAAAACCGAGGCGACGGCATGACCCCCAATGCCATTATATTTCGCTTCAACCAGGCCACCGGCGGATATGCAATCGAGGAATATCACGGGGTGGGCCTGCCGGTCATCTCCGTCATTTTTGAGACCGAATATATCCCGCCCCAGGCCGGGCCACAACTCGGATGGGTGACGACGTTTGGCAGCAGACGCCTGCGCCGCCAGCCGAACGACATATCAGAGACGCTCTTCGCGATCACGGACGGCGCAGAGCGGTTAGCGGTCTACGGCGAGACCGTCGCGAATGGTTGGGACTGGTGGCGGGTGCAGTGTCCCGAGGGCTGGCCGGGGACGCTGTGGATAGCAAAGACCAATTGCGGGCAGTTGGAGCCGGTATGATTGATAACCCCATGGGCAGCAGCGAGGGCGGCACGTCACCAAGGTGTTATAGCGCGGGTGGTGTTGGCCGAGCCGGTGACCCGTCAAGCCTGCTTCGAGCGGCTCAAATGTGGCGGGTGTCCTGACACAAACAGGGTCGGCGTCTCCAGCGCACAGCCGAGCGACCTGGCCTGCCCACAGGGTTATCAAAGTGTGAATAGCGAAAGGATGACTATATGGAAAAGCAAGCAGAATACCAAACGCAACAAGCGCCAATTGAGATCAAACCCGATGGCCGCTACGTGACCAGCGGCGCGGCGCTCGGAGAGTTGCCGCAGTCGAATATTATGAGATCGTTGACTGCTCTCTTTATGATCCAGGTTGAACCGCTCCTGGGAGAAGGCAATGCAGGCCTACCCCCCGACCGCCTCCCCGTCTGACAGGCGCGGCTGCTGGACGCTCAACGACTTCTGCCCGCACTGCGGCAAAGGACGCCTTTGCACCGACGGCGACTTTATCTGGTGCGAACGCGGCTATGAATGCTACTTCGTTGAGACGCCAAAATACTCAACGAACAGCAATAGGAGAAGGCCACGCGATGACCACCGAACACAATGAGCAAGCCGCGCTCGTAGGCTGGTTTCGGGTGGCATATCCAGAGTATGCCAGTCTGCTATTCGCAGTCCCCAACGGTGCGCACCTGGCAGGGGCGTCTGGCGCACGCGCCCGACAGATGGCGACACTAAAGGCCGAAGGCCTCACCCCCGGCGTCTCTGACCTGGTACTGCTCGTTGCGCGTGGCATTTATCACGGCGCGGTCATCGAGATAAAAAAGCCGGGCGGTGTGCTATCGCCTGAGCAGGTTGCATTTTTGGCACTGGCAGCCAGCCAGTGTTATTACGACATTGTCGCCTGGACGTTTGAAGAGGCGCAAGCGATGTTACAGGATTACATGGAGCAATAATGGACGCAATACGCTTTTCAGCACAAACCTACAAGGTGCAAACCCTCGTTGATGGGGGCGTGCGCTTGACACTTGATCTGATTGAGCCAGTTACGCCAGATACAATCATCCAGCTTTTTAACTCGCGTCAACCCGGTATCTTGCTGGAAGTTGCGGCGGTTGCCGTTGACGCCGAAAAATCAAAATCTAATCAGGTTATCCGGGATGTCGAATAGCCCCAATTTCCCCCCGAACCTTACAAATTGGCACTGCTTTGGATCTGTGAAAACCCACCCAATCGCGCCGTCGTTGTAAAACCCCAGGTCTATCGTTTTTGGGAGCGCGGCCGGGTTATCGCTAACAAGATCGTTCCCGTAGCCCTGGACAAAACCGACGAGGTTGACGACGCCAACGATGCCGCCGGTCGGAAACTCCGCGGGCCAGGGGTAGCCGTTGGCCTCGCAGAATTTGCGGGCCGCGCACATGTCGTTATCGTTGACGGTTTTCGACGCCAGAATCGCCAGCGGGCCACGATATTTTGTAGACCACGAGCGATTCTCGATTTGCTTGACGCCCTGGACGATGAGGGTGGCCCAGGGTTGACGTACCGCAAGAGCTTTCATCAATCCATTATATCAAACTGCCTGATCGAGTCAAGTGACATTCGTCACATAAAAAATATGAATACTGCAAAAATCGAACACCCTGAGTTATTCGACCCGGAGACGGGCCTGCCGCTGCCCAGCCCGCGCCTGGTAGAGATTGCGCGCCAGGTGGCCGGGAATCGGCTGCTGCTGTCGTTTTCGGGCCGCGACAGTCTGGCCTGCTGGCTGTATCTGCGAGACCAGGGCTTTGAGCTGATTCCGTATTTTTGCTATACCGTGCCGGGCCTGAGTTACGATGATGAGATGTTGGATTACTACGAGCGGTTTTTCGGCCAGCACATTATCAGACTGCCGCACCCCCGCACCTACGAGTTGTTTTACGCCCGCGCCTGGATGCCCCCCGACGTGGCGGCGATGATCTGGCGCTGCAAGTTGCCGCGCTTCGAGTATTCAGACATTGAGCGATGGCTTGCAGAGCAGTTCGGGCTTGGAGACGACCACCTGACCGGGGTGGGCATCAAGAGCGCGGACAACCTGATGAGGCTGCGCCTCATCCGCCAGATGGGGCCAATTGGTTACAAAAAGCGCCGGTACTACTACGCGATTTGGGATTGGAAAACGGCGGATGTCAAAGCCAGAATCGAGCAAGCTGGATTGAGGCTGAGTAAGTCGTACTTCTATTTCGGCTCGACGGGCGACGGAATAGACTATCGTTTTGTGCGCTATCTCAAAGATAATCTGCCAGATGATTACCAGCGGGTGCTGGACGTATTCCCGGAGTCCGATCTGGAGTTGTTTCGGTACGAGGGCGTGAAATGAAAACGGCGAAGATCGAACCAAAGATTATGAAAACAGCGACCAAAAAGACCCGAATCGCCAAGCGGTTGCCCAACCTGAAAACGATGTTCGAGGACGAAGGCGACCCATTGGAGGACGTGGAGTATAATGATGCCGACCTGGAAGCCTCCGCCGACGCGGAGATGACGGAGATCGTCAAGCAAATCAAGGAGCGGAAGCGCCAGATGCAAGAGCGTTTCCGGGTGGCGAATGATACGGATTATTGGTTTGCGATGTGTTTTCAATCGCGTGAACAGCGTGACGAGTTTTTGAGATTGACCGGGTGGGCCGCGCCCGGAGAAAAATATTTGAGTGGTCTAAAAGTGGCCCAAGTATTAGGCGTCGAGATAGGGGTGATTGAGCTTGACCCAAAGCCGTTACGCGGGAAACCGCGAAAGTACACGAGGAAGGAGGTGATTTGAGATGCGTACCCGAAACAGCACTGGTTTGCGCACTGGGGCTATTGCTCGCGGCGGGGCTGCTCGTGGAGGCGGCTCTGACAACCGCTAACCGTCCATTATGCGGGGGCGGGAAACTGCCCCCGCCCTGAAATATTATGCCTGCCGGAAGACGAACTACGCTCAGTGAAGAAGTAATTGCAAAAATATGTGAGGCGCGCTTGATTGGCGCGACTTACAAAATTGCCGCGCAATATGCCGGTGTAGGCGAATCTTCCATTATGTGCTGGCTGGAAATAGCGAGGGAACTGCAAAAGAAAATTGACGAGGGAGAAAAGCCGAGATTCAGCAAATATCAGAAACTCGTCATGGAATTTTCGAGGAGAATCACCGAGGCAGACAATATAGATGACATAAATCTCTTGCAGGTTATTGATAAGGCCGCGTCAAGTGATCCGGGGTGGGCCGAAAAGCGTCTGCGGTGGAAACATCGCGGGGCGTTCGAGATTGCTACCAATATTGACCTGACCACTGGCGGCGATAAAATCCAGCCGACCGTTATCGAGATTGTGAAGACCTATGAACAGTCTCTACCACCTGGAAAAGAGTAAACTCGTTTGCACCCTGCACCCCGGGCAAACCGCCGCACACGAAAGCAGGCGGCGGTTCGTATTTATCATTGCCGGGACACAGAGCGGGAAAACATCGTATGAACCGATTTGGCTCGACCGCGAAATCAGAGAGCGCGGAGAAGGCGACTACCTGGCAGTGACCGCCACCTACGACTTGCTAAAACTCAAATTCTTGCCGGAGTTGCAACATTACTTTGTTGACCTGTTCAGCTGGAATTATTCAGCGTCTGAGCGTACCATTTGGAAAGAGTACAAGCCGCGCATGTTCACCCGTATCATCATGCGTTCGGCTGACTCGGAAGGCGGGCTGGAATCGGCAAGCGCAAAAGCCGCGGTATTTGACGAGTGTGGGCAAGACCGGGTGGGTGTGGGCGCGTGGGAAGCAATCCAGCGCCGGCTATCATTGGCGCAGGGGCGCGTCCTGGGCGGCACAACACCCTATAACCTGGGCTGGCTCAAGCAGCAAATATTCGACCGCTGGCGCAATGGCGACCAGGATTATCAGGTTATCCAATTCAAAAGCGTGATGAACCCGTGCTTCCCGCGCGCCGAATACGAGCGGGCGCGGGCGACATTGCCGGAATGGAAATTCCGCATGTTTTACGATGGTGAGTTTACCCGCCCGGCCGGTATGATATACTCGGATTTTAGCGACGACGAGAACACCTGTGCGCCGTTCGAGATGCCAATCCACTGGCCGCGCTACGTCGGCATTGACTTCGGCGCAGTCAACACGGCGCTGGTTTGGCTGGCGCACGACCCCCGTACCGACATCTATTACTTGTACAACGAGAGCCTGACCGGTGGCAAGACCACAGAGCAGCACGCCGAAGAGGCAATTTCACACACCAGAGCGGGGATGTCGGTCTCATACTATGGCGGCGCAAGGAGCGAGACGCAGCAGCGCATGGACTGGGGCGCGGCAGGCGTTACAATTTTCGAGCCGCCCGTCTGGGATGTCGAGGCCGGGATTGACAGGGTGATAGCCGTCATCAAGTCGAGGCGGCTAAAAGTGTTCCGCAATCTAACAGGCGTGCTTGACGAGATCGGACGCTACTCCCGCGAGGTAGACGACAGCGGCAACCCGACCGAGAAAATCAAGGATAAAGAAACTTTCCATCGGCTCGACGGCTTGCGCTATGCGGTGGCCGGCCTGGGCGGGATGTCGTGGGTCACAGCCGAGGCGATGGAGGGATTGGGTAAAGTCGAGAATTACAGGAGTGCATGGAGATGACCAAACATCGCGGGATCAGAAAACAAACCAGCGCCAGCGCCCCGGCGCAGCTACAAAGCCGATGGGCGGAGATAGGCACGCTCGGCCTGCAGTCGTACAGCGGCTTCGTGACGATGGCCTATAACACCGAGTTGAACTGGCCGGGCGTCTATCCGCTGTACAATCGCATTCGCCGCAGCGACCCGGAGATAAGCGTTATCCGCGAGATTTACGGCGCTCTCTCGCGGTCAGTGTCCATCGATGTCGAGCTACCCGATGACCCGACGCCAGCCGAAGAACAGGCGGCTGAGTTATACGAGTCTACCCTGCTCGATGTCTCTGGCGGAATTGGCGATTGGTTGGAGCAGGCCGTCAATTATGCGCCGTTTATGGGCTGGGCGTGGTGGGAAGTTGTGCCGGGCTTGCGGCGCTCCGACTGGCGACCGCCAAGTGATGACGACTGGCGCAGCCAATACGACGACGGGCTTGTAGGCGTGCGGCGCTTGGCCTGGCGCGATCACTCATCGTTTCAGCAGTGGAGTCTCGACGACACCACCGGGCGATTGCTCGGCATGGTGCAAAGCGACTTCCCTAACCCAGCCGTAACCTTGCCAATCGAGAACAGCCTGCATGTGACCTTTGGCGACAACAGCAACCCCGAAGGCATGACGCCCCTGGAAGCGATCTGGCGATTGGAGCGGATCAAATACGGGCTGGAAGTCATCAACGGGATCGGCTTCGAGCATTCGGCAGGTCACCTGTCCGTGACGCTGCCGGGCAAGGTTGACGCCGCCAGCAAAACCGTCATTCAGAACGCGGCGCGGGCGATTATGACCGCACAGGAAGGCAATTACGCCGCCTGGCCGGAGGGCATCAAGGGCGAGCTGATAGACGTGCCGTTCTCGTCTGCCCCGTCCATCCTGGAAGCGATCCGATACTACGGCCTGCTGAAATTGCAACTCTATAACATGCAGTGGGTAGCGATTGCGTCAACCGCCGGGACTGGCGCGTATGCGGCGATGTCTGACGCGTCTCAAATGTTCCTGACCGTCTACAACGCGATGGTGGCCGGTTTCGTCAACCAGTTCGACCGCCAGGTAGGGAGGCGGCTGTATGACTGGAACGCGGGTGCATTCCCCGGTGCGCGCCGTCCGCACTTCGTAGCGAAGCCGCTCGATAAGTTTATTGGGTTGGGCGAGTTGGGTTCGTTCCTGCAAACCATCGCAGGTACTATGCCGATGGGTGACGACGATTGGCGGGCGATCCGGGAGAAGTCTGGCTTCCTGCCCAAAGAGCTACCGGAGACCAGCGACGCCCCGACGCCAGAACCGGCACAGGATACCAGTGGCATTGACACCAGCGCGGATGACGCGGAGGACAGCATGGATGATGCTGACATGAGCAAGCAACTGCGGCGCATTGGCGATAATCTTGCCCTGGCATTGGAGCGACTATGACAGACCAGGACAACCTGTTTAGCGCGTTATACCTGGTATGGAAGGGCTTACACCGTCTCGGTGTTTGGGACTTGGCACGCGGCGATCCGGGAAGCAGGCCCGGCGCGAGTTACGACCAAATCAGAAATAACTACATTGACGACCTGGCCGGGGCGATGAATGAATATCTCAACGGTTCAGGCTCGATCACCAGGCCGCGCAACATGGCGCGGCGCGCAATCCTGACCGCGTTCGATCTTGCGTTTTACACCGGCTACGTTGACGGCGGCGGGTCTGTCTCTGAGATGTTGCCCGAAGACCGCGATTGGTTCCTGGCGCGCACGGAGCAAGAGATAGGCTTCGTGGATATGCTCTTCCAGAACCTAAAAGCGGCGCGGGCGGAGGCCGAAGATACCGGAGAGTCGCTTGATTCGGTTGTGTCTCGCCATGCGTCCGGCTACGCCCGCACGCTGGACGCGGTTTACTCCGAGGGCAAACTGCGCGGAAGCCGGAATATAATGTTGGCGCTCGACGGCCCGGATGGACAGGAAAGCTGCAAAACCTGCCAGCGGCTAAAGGGCAAGCGGCACAGCGCCCGATGGTGGATCGACCGGGGTCTTGTACCGGAGCAGGGAAATGCAAATTATGATTGCGGTGGCTGGCAATGTCAGCACCGGCTTTTTGACGATCAGGGCGATCAGTACACGCCATAGGAGACCCCACCCAATGGACAATCATTTTTACATCCAGGCCAACTGCTGCCGCTGTAACGCCGGCCTCACGGTCAAGTTTCGCGACGGCGAAGCGGCTGAGAAACTCGTCGTGTGCGGGAATTGTGAATGCTGGAACACCGTAAAGGCTTACATGCCCGACGCCAACCAGGAGACCCCCGACAATGGATCAAAGCCAAAACGCAAGCGCGCCACTGCCTGAGCCGCGCGACCTGTCGCGCACCGTCATCAGCCTGGCGCGCATGATCGATAGGCTGCCGAACGGCGAGTATTTCGTTCACGTCACCAAGACGCCCGCGCCGCTGCAATGGGGCGTGACGATTATCAGCGCCGTGACGATAAGGCGCGCCGAAATCGGGCGCGCCGCTACTGCCGCGACCGAACCTGTGGTATAATGCGTTTGCCTTTGGGCGCTGACCCAATCGGCTAGAACCAAATACAACCCCCTCGCGAAAGCTGGCGGCAATCCACAACAGGACTGCCGCTTTTGTTTATGGAGCAAACCCCATGACCGATAATCTACCTGAGACCAACGCCGGATTCACGTTCTTTGAGCTGCCAACCGAACAAGCCGCGCTGACCGAAGGCCGTGAGTTCGACGGCATGGCCGAGGGCGAGTTTGAAGACATGTGGGGGCGCGGAGTTTGGCTAAAAGGCGAAGACTGGCCCGACTACCTGAGCAATACCTTGTTGGCTATCGAGGCCACGCGCACGGAGGATGGTGAGATCGTTGGACTGCCGATTGACGCGCAAGGCCACGACAACGGCGACGGGGCAGGGTGGATAGTTGGAATCTCGCCAGCAATGAGCGTACACCCAGACACCGGAAGCCCAATCAAGATTTTTCGCATGAAGCCCAAATGGACGGACATCGGGCGCGACGTAATCAGTCGCGGAGTCAGGAAATTATTTAGTCCAACCGTCAATTCGACTGAAAAAGTAATCGTTGGCGGGTCTCTTACCAACTGGCCCGCCACGCGTACCAAAAAGGGGCGCACAATACTGCGCCCGATCGTGTTATCTCAATCCAAAGGAGCGATGATGGAGAACGAAACCCAAACCCCTATCCAAGAACCGGAAGCGGTAGCGGTTGAGACTCCCGCCGTCGTCTCGCTGTCTCTCGAAAATCTGTCGCTCGACGCTGACCTTGCTGGCAAGGTTCAGTCGTTTATTGCGCAGCGGGTGACGGCAGGCGTGGAAGCGGGTCTCAAAGCCGCAAAATCACAGGCGGAAGTTAGCGACCTGTGCGCCCGCTTGACCGGCGGCGCAGACGACGCGCCGTTCGGCTTGCCGGTGAAGCAGGCAGAGCTTGAATCTTTTCTGCTCGGCCTTGACGAAACCAACCGCGCCCGCGCTGTGAGTATCCTGAGCGCCATTCACCAGCATGGTCTGGTGGACTTTGGCGAAAAAGGCCACTCGCGCAAGCTGCAATCGTTGACCCAAGTCCCCGCCGAAATAAAGCCTATCCTGTCGAGCTGGGTAGCGGCAGGTGGGGAAGTGGCGGAGTTTTTCAAAATCAACCAGGCTGAACTCGGAGCGATGTCTGATTACGACCTGGCAGAATTTCAGACCAAAAAGGAGTAACTGCGATGGCTAATCTCTCTACAAATGCTTCGCTTCGGTTCCTGGGTGATGTCTACACCCAAAAATACATCATGGATACCAGCGGGGCGCAAACATCTTACAAGGGCGAGCCGTTCGTGATTGACCAGAACGTTGACACGGTTTACGTCCACACCGCCAAAAGCCTGACCCTGGCTGACGGCGATGTTTTCATGGGTATCGCCGCCGAGTCGGTGAGCGTTACCGCCTCCGCGACCGAAAACACGAATTTGACGCTGTATGTCGAGCCGACCATCGTTGGCTTTGTGTCAGCGGTCTTCGATGACGCCGACAGCGGCAAAACGGTGTACATGAGCGACACTGGCACGTTGTCCGAGTCTAACGGCACGTACCCGCAAATTGGCAAGCTGACTAAAGTGGCTGATGGTTATGCTTTTGTCCAGCTTGAAACCCCCAAAGTTCTTGATGTCCCCTAAGGAGCCGCAGCTATGACAATCTCAGGAAATGTACCTCAGCACTTAGTCGTTGCGGCCCGCACCGGATTTCTTTCCGCTATGCCGACCGTAGTTTTACCCTGGCAGCGCGTGACCACCGTCGTCACGATGGGCGCGAAGTCCATTGACCTGGTGGATTTGGGCACTGCTCCCATGCCGCTCGAAGACCTTTCGAGCCGCAAAATCGGCCAAGACTTCATCGAGAAGACCCTGACCGTAACGCCGAAGGACTGGTCTATCAAGGTCGGCATTTCTCGCAACGCCGTCAACGATGACCAGACCGGCAGCCTGGCGCGCAAGGTTCGTGGGGCTGCTGTGAATTTCCAGCGCCACATCAATAACCTGATCTTCCAGATGCTCGACGCGGGCGACGCCGCGACCCATGGCCTGGCCTACGATGGTCAGTACTTCTTCGACTCCGACCACGTGGACAAGGGCGGCGACTACCAGACCAACCAGGACAACGTGAGCGCCCTGGCACTGTCGAATGACAACTTCAACACGGTTTGGGTTGCGTCCAAAGCCTTCAAGGACGACCGGGGCCAGGAAGTGGATCACGACTATGATACGCTCATCGTGTCCCCCACCCTGTATGTCACCGCTTCGCAGATCGTCGGCAATCCGCTGAAAGCAGGCACGGGGAACAACGACATCAATCCGTGGAATGGGATGATCTCGCCCATCGTGTCGCCCAAAATGAACACGACCGCCTGGATTTTGGCGGCCTGCGGCGGCGAAGTAAAACCGATGTTGCTGGCGATGCGCGAGCAGCCCAACATGATTGACTCGACCTTTGACCCCGAGGCCCCCGACGGCGGCATGTACAACTTCTACTTTGCTGCCCGTTACAATGGCTTTTACGGCGACTGGCGTCTCGCCCACCTGGGCAACACCTAACAGCGCCATGAGACTCGCCGTCTACTGCGCGCAGTCGTGGCGATACTCGACATGGGCGGCGACCGGCACATTGCCGATAACGTCGCCGCCCGTGACGGCTAAAACGCTGGACATCCGCAGGCTGGCCGCGCCACTGGTTTACATCCGACTACACGGTATGCCTGGGCAGTCGTATTTATACGGCGATCCGGGCTGGATAACGGCGCTGACTACTGAGCAAGTACGCGCCGCCGATTGGTCGGAGAGCATCATCATGTTGGAGGGGTGTTACGGCAATGACATGGCGGCGGCGTTTCTCGAAAGCGGGGCGCGGGCGGTGGTAGGCTGCAATCAAGTCACGTGGGGGCGGCGTCTGCGGCTTGGGCCGTCTTCGCAGATTGGCCGGGCATGGCTTAACGGACTGCGGCGCGGTAAAACCGTGTTCGACGCACTTTCGAGCGCCACGCGTAATATCAAACGCCCGTTCTCAGATGGCTGGTTCGTGGACGGCGACAAAAACGCAGTATACAAGGAGCAAATGCGATGAGCAAAATCAAATCCTTTTTACAGACTCAATGGGCGGGCGCGGTGGCAATCTTGCTGGTGTTTGCCCTGGTCATCCCGCTTGTTTTCACCAAAGCTGACCCCCTGGTTGTGCAAGGCACAACCAACTTCGACGCGTTGGAGTTGTCAGAGACCCTGACCGTTACCGGGGCGTCCGCCCTGGACGGCGGCGCGACGGTCGGCGGCGGTTACGGCAGTACAGGTTGCACGCTCTCGACGGCTGGTGTCTTACAGTGTGACGGGGCAGCTACCACGAGCGGAGCGATTACCGCAGACAGCGCGGCCATTGGCGGGGGTTATGGCTCCACCGGCTGCACCCTGTCCAGCGCGGGTGTCCTGCAATGCGACGGTGCTGCAACCCTGGCAAGTACCCTAAGCGTGACCGGCGCTCCCACCTTTGGCGGCACGATGACCGTAAATGATAACGCCACCATCACCGGAACGGCCACGATTGGCGGGGCCACCTTCGGCGGGGGCTACGGCTCGACCGGGGCGACCATCTCGACCGCTGGCGTGGGTCAATTCAACGGCGCGCTTACGACTGATGGGGCATTGACTGCTGACAGCGGTGCATTCGGTGGTGGGTACGGTGCAACGGGCTGTACTGTCTCAAATGCCGGTGTTCTTCAATGTAATGGCGCAGCCACGACCGACGGTGCTCTAACCGCAGACTCCGGTTCGTTTGGCGGGGGCTTCGGCGCTACCGGCTGTACTGTCAGTTCCGCCGGGGTCTTGCAGTGTAACGACCGCGCTTACTTCGGATCAACCATCGGCGCAACGGGCGCAATCTCAACGACCGGCGCACTGACCGTAGATTCCGCCGCGATTGGTGGCGGGTATGGGTCTTCCGGGTGTTCGCTCTCCAATGCAGGCGTCATCCAGTGTAACGGCGCTGCGACATTTGCCAGCACCCTGAATGTAACTGGCGCGCCGACATTCGGCGGAACAACCACAATCAACGATAACGCGGCCATTACCGGAACGCTTGGGGTAGATGGTGTGCTGACCGCCAATAACGACCTAGTTGTGGATGACACCTTCAATATTGACGATACGGCCTATGTGTTGACCGGAACGCAAAACTTCTCGCCTTCGGCCAGTTTCTATGTCATGAATCCCGCTTCTGTGCTGACCCTCACCCTACAAACTGCGGGTATGTCGGCAGGCGATATTGTCATCATCGAAAACGTGGCCGCGGTCAATGTGACCATCGTGGATACTAATATCGTGACCTCCACCGGTGCTGCTCTAACGCTGGGTCAATACGACATCGTGGCGATCGTCTTCGATGGTACTCGCTGGGTAGAAATGTACCTGCTCGCCAACAGCTAAACCAGATGGGGCGGGGCGCAATCCCCGCCCCTATTATCAGGAAGGTGTGACATGCCTCTTGGATCATGGGACGATTCCGCTGTAACTGACCCGGCCGCGCGCGGCTCGGTCATCTCTCTACTCAAAGGTCTTTTGACAAAGATTGTAGCCGGGGCGACGAGTGCGCTGAAACTCGAAGACGCCGCGCACGCCTCGGGCGACGCCGGGGTAATGCCCCTGGCCGTCCGCAAGGACACCGCCGCTGGATTGGCCGGGGCGGATGGCGATTACGCGCCGCTGGAAGTGGACGCGTCTGGCAACCTGTGGACGAAAGACAGCGCCGCAGATGCGGTGCTTGGCACGACTGCGGGCGCGGCAGTCATCACGGACGCGGCTGGCACGATCCAGCAATATTTGAGGGGGCTTATCGCTCAATTCGCGACATTTCTCAGCCGCCTACCCGCTGCTCTTGGTGCTGGCGGCGGGCTAAAGGTTGACGGTTCGGGGACGGCGCTGCCCGTCAGCGGCTCGGTTACTGTTAGCGGAACAGCGACCGTTACTCAAGGCACAGCCGGGGCGAGCGCCTGGCCGGTGACAGAATACCCGGTGGCCTGTGCCTCAACCGATGTCCACGCTCCGGCAGTCAACACCGCTGCGGTTGTGACCTACGCTCAATCGGCCAACGTCAAGCACGTCATCACCGGGATTGCATGGTCATACGCTGGTGGTATTCCATCTGGTGGCAATCTCAAGGTCGAGGATGTATCCGGGACGACTGTCTTCACGATGGACATCACCGACAAAGGTGCTGGTTTTATCATGTTCCCGAAGCCGAAAAAGAGCGCGGCGGTCAACACGGCCATGATTATCACCCTGGCGGCTGGCGGGGCGGGCGTGACCGGTAAAGTATCAGTGGCAAACCACTGGACGGAGGCGTAACATGCCTGGTCTATCTGGTATCTTCGGGGGCGGGGGCGGACTGGAAACAGACGGTCAGCTTACCGCGTACATGGTTGGCGACAGTGGCGACCAGCGCAAGGGACTTGCCAAATCGTACACCGTCCTATCTACCGGGCAGTACTCCGGCACGACCACCATAGACAGCTCACACTACGCGGCGGCTACCATTGCTTTTGTCGAAGCAACGAACAAAATCACCGATAGCGCCGGTTTGTTGGCAACTGTCAAAACCGGCGATACGATTGTAGTCTCCGGGGGGACGGCTAACGATAGCGTCTACACCGTTGTCACTGGTAATGTGGCTGGTGAAATTATCGTAGCCGAGGACGTGGTAGATGAGTTGGCCGGTGCTTACGTCACGATATGTAAGCGGGTGGCAATCAGCAACAACTGCGTGCTGGATAACGTGACTGGCGTCATGTATCTCCGGTACACCACCGGTGGCCCGGCGCTCAAAGTCGGCGCAGCCAGCGATGGCAAATTGTGCTGGATTGACGCAACCAAAATTTACACCCTGCACCCCGCTGCCGCCGATTTGCAGATGTTGACGACCGGTATCAAAATCGTCGGCGGTGCGGCAGAGCTACCGAGATACTTCGCCGGACAGGTTCTTGATTGTGCCGGGTTCGCAACGGCAGTCAATAACCTACCCGGATACCGCGTCACGTCCGTCGCCGTGAACGGCGCAGACCTGGACATCGGATTGTGGGCAGGCAATCAAACGCTGGTAGCCGAGGCTGCTGCGGGCGCAAGATCAATCGGGTTGGTGTGTCAATCAATCTACGGGTTTGCGGCAGCGGCGAATGTGGCAGGGGTTGCGGGGTATTCGAATTTGCGAATACCGTATGACCTGGAGTTGTTGGCGCTCCGCGACATGGAAGCGCCAACCGCCGCTCCCGACGCGGTTGCGTTTCCCGCGTGGCCTGCGGATTACGTCTGGTCGTCTATTACGTCCCCGTCGAGTGCCGCTCTCGCCGTGCTCGTGTACTTCAACGGTGGCGACGTGGTCGGCGCTAGTAAGGCTTCTCCCTTCTTTTGTGCGCTGGTCAGGAGCTAGACCATGATACTCACAACTCTAACCCTCCCCGAACTCCAGGCGATGACGAAAGCGCAAATCACCACTGCTGTCAAGGATTACTTGATTGCCACGTACACCCGCAAGCAACTGATTGCCGGTATCGTTGGTCAGGAGCAGTCAACTGAGATCGTGACCCGGCAGCATTTCGCAGACGGGCAGATTGATAAGACGGTTGTCGTGACAAAAGATATCGAAACCGGCACGGTGTTGAGCAAGGTCGTCACGAATTGGACATACTACGATACCCCAAAACGCGAGGTACATAAGATCATTACCCGGTACCTCGATCCTGTGGACGGTGAGTTAGGTCGAATTACCCGCACACACTACCGGGACGGCAGGCAACCGACTGTTGAAACGAGCGGCGTAATCCCTACTGGCGGAGCGATAGTCAAAACGGTGTAGCACAGATAATCGGGCTTACATTACCTGAGTAAAAACCATGACAATCGGCACAAACTCCTACGGCAACACCACCACGATAGCAGTCCTTACCCCGCGTTGGGGTAATTCGAGCGGCGTATTCGATACCACCACGCAGCCGACATTGACGCAGTGCGAAGGTTTCTGCGACCAAGTTAGCGGCCTGCTCAATTCTATCCTGGCGCAAAACGGGTTCAAAATACCGGTCACGCAAGCTGATTGCGTGCTGGTGCTGGCGATGTTCGTCAACGAGGAAGTGGCCGCAATCATCGAAGGCCTACACGGCAGCGGGCGCTTCGGCCCCACCACGAAGCAGCCGGGAAAGGGGCGCTTCGCCCTGGTAATGGATGACGTGCAAACATTCATCACCACCCAGGCGGACGGCTTCGAGCGGTTGGGCGCTACCCGGACTTACGATTGGGCTGACAGTATCGGCTTCCGCGGTCAAGACCAATCGGGCGCTGACACGTTCCCGATTTTCCAGCGCAAGAGTTTCGGCGAGACGTTCGCGGACATGGACACATGACCAATACCATCGAGATCACTATCAGGCCGCCACTGCGCGATCTGCAGGGACGCTTTACGAAAGCGACCACTGACCTGCTCGAACAAAAGCGGGCGTCCGTCAAGAAGTTGGGGCGCGCGTGGCTCATGCTGGCGCGCACGGAAGCGCCCATCGGCAAAACAGGACGCTTTCGGGCAAGTATCAATTACCGCACGTTTCAGGAAGGCAGTACGGTCGGCTTTCGCGGCTACGGCGCGCAGCCGCTCGGCACGTGGATCATCGAAGGCACGAAGACACACCCTATCCAGGCAAACGCTGCCAACGCGCTCTGTTTCTTTTGGCCGAAGGCCGGGCGGTGGGTGGTTGTGCCGAAAGGCGGCGGATTCAAAACGCACGTGCGCGCCGATGGCAAGTTGTGGATTGGCAAGGGCCACGTTGACCACCCCGGCACGCAGCCCAACCCCTACAACGTCCGCGCCTATGACGCCTGGCGACCGGAGGCCGAAGTCGAACTGCGGCGCATAAGCAAAAATTACATAGCAACCCTGCAAGGGAAAGGCACAACCGTATGAGCGAAGCCACGATTATGAGCGGCCTGGCGACGGCGATCAAGGCCATGGCTGAATTTGAAGACGCCGACGTGGTGGTAAACGATTGGGAGATTCTCGACAAATCCACAGCGGGCGCGCCGTTCGTCATCATCGAAAACGCCGAAGATTTTACCAGCCGACAGGATGTGCCAACCCCTCAAACATCCTGGCAAATCCTGGTCACGCTGGTCGAGAAATTCGTCAACGCAAAATCGTCATTTCAAACCACATTCTCGAATCTCGGAACGCGGCGGCAGGCGATCATCGACAAGATCAACAGCACGAACATTCGCTCGGCAGGCGGCCTGTCAGGGGTTAACATCCCCGAGGTCAGGGGAGCTGGCGGTTTCTCGTACATCTACCCAGCCTACCTGTCGCCGGAGCAGCGGGCAGAAGCCACGCCCGATTTTGTGGCGCAGCGGATAATTCTCGTTTGCGAGGAGTTTTAGATGGCAAACACTGGCAAGAATAAACTCGTTCGGTGGGCGCGGCTATTCGTCGGCGGCTACGACCTGTCAGCGGATAGCGTTGGCCTGGACAAGTGCGAAAACTCGATGGAGTTGGTCGAGTTGACGGGATGGAGCGATTCGGTTGTACATGGTCTCGCTAGCCAATCCCGCAAGGTCGGCATCTACGGCTATCAAGCCTATCTCAACGATACCGCTTTGAGCGGGGCATACACCATACTCAAAACGCCCGCCACGCGCACGGTTTCGCTGTTGTTTGGCGGCGGCGCTGAACCAACCTATGGCGACCCAGCCTATATCATTGACGCCGCACAAATCAACAACCTGGGCAGCTTCGAGAGCGGTTCTGCCCGCTTTGCGGCTGACTTCATCCCCCACCCCGCCTACTATCTGACGGGTAGCCCGCTGGCGGTCATCTTATCGCCCAACGTCGCCCGCACCGCCACATTCAACGGCACGAGCCACAACAACGGCGCGGCCTCCACGAATGGCTATCACGCGACCATGCATATCATTGCTTCCAGCGGCGGCACGTGGGCGTATACAATCGAGCAATCAACTACCGGGGCGTTTGCAGGGGAAGAGACGACCCTGGCGACGTTCACCGTCAATGGTTCGGCGGTGACGGGCGAGTATAAAAGCGCAACCGGCAACGTGGCGCAATACCTGCGGGCGCGCGGCGTCCGCACGAGCGGCACGTGTACGGTCATCATCTGCATAGCACGTAAATAAGGAGAGTGACACATGGCTGGTGTACCTGGTAAAAACAAGTTAGAGCGCGGTATGCGCGTTTTGTTCGACAACAGCGCGAATCAACAGAAAGACCTGTCCGCCGATCTTGTCCCCGGCTCGTTCAGCGGATTCGGGTTCTCGTCTGACACCGTTGATATGACCGGTGTTTCGGATACGGTCGAGAACGGGTTGGCGAGCTGGCTCAAAGCACCTGTCAAGGCGAAGTTTTATCTCAACGACACCGCCACGACCGGGGCTTACACGGTGCTGGCTAACAACGTTGGCTATGTCGGTACGCTGACCGTCCAGGTCGGCAGCAACGGCGCAGCTCCTTCGACTGGCGACCCCAAGTTCGAAGGCGAATATACCCTCATCTCCGCGCCCATCGTCAACGAGGGCGGCAAGCTGGCGCTGGATGTGACCTGGGAACCTGGGTCGGCGACGGCGCCCGCGTTCGGCACGGTGGCATAGTTGTACGGCTGTCAACAACCAACCGGGAGCGGTAGCGCGGCGCACGCGGGCCGCTCCCGTTTTAGGTTTGATTGGATGGGCGCATGGCTGACCAGATTCAAGTAGACGTGATTTTGAAGGCCGTCTCGTCTGGCTTCGAGAAAGTCAACGACAACTGGACGCGGCTAAAATCTGCTATCAGTCTCGTTGAGACGGGGCTACGCACGGCGAAGCGGGTGTACGAAGAAACCATCGGCGTAACGATGGAATACGCCATGCAAATCAAGGATTTGGCGCGTAACACCCAACTGACCGCCGAAGAAACCAGCCGCCTGATCCAGTTGGGCGACGACTACGCCATCACCGCCGGGCAGCTATCGAGCGCCCTGGAGATGGCGGTCAAGCGCGGCTTCAAGCCCTCGGTCGAAAACCTGGCGGATTTGGCGGACGAGACCGCAAAACTGCATTCGCCAACCGAGAAGGCCGCCAAACTTGCTGAGATATTTGGCAAGGGGTGGGAGACGCTGACCCCGATACTCTACCAGAGTGGCGACGCCATCCGCGAGCAGGCGGCGGCAATCTCCGATAAACTCATTCTCGACCAAGAAGCCATAGACAGGGCCGAAGAATTGCGGGTGGCGCAAGATGGGCTAAACGACGCCCTGCTATCTCTGTCCGTCACGGCGGGGCAAGATTTTATTCCGGCGATAACGAAGGCCGTCGAGGCTATGGAGTGGATGGTCAACAAAATCTCCGAAGCTAACGACATGGCGACCGCCCTCAACGGTCAAATGGCGTTGATTCTAAAACTCTTGCGCCAGCAGGCGGGGGTATACGAAGAGGCCGCCAGCGCGTCGCACGCTTACGCAGAGGCACAGGAGGCTACTGCCGAAGCCACAACCGAGGCGGCAGCGGCCATAGACGACGCAAGTGCAGCAACCGAGCAGGGTAGCGCCGTGATGAGCGAGTATGTCCAGACCATGCTCGACGCCGCATCGAAAGTCCCCCACTTCACAAAGGCGCTGACAGACGAAGAAATCCAACTGGCGAAAAACAAGATCGCCCTTGACGCTGAAAAGGCTGGCCTCGACCGCGTGCAATTCGCAATCTCCGGGCCGGTACTTAGCGCATTCAAAAACTACACCACTGCCCTGGCTGACAACAAAGCCAAACAGGCCGAGTTGACGGCGGAGATAAAACTTGCTCTATCTCAGGGATACTCTGCGACCGGCGAGAAGGTTACAGAGCTAAGAAACAGCCTGGGTGAACTCATCACCGAAGAAGGGACGCTCGAAGAGCAGTACGCAGCCGCCACGCGTGAGATCATCTACCAAAAGCTGGCGATGGGACTGAGCGCACAGCAGGCGCTCGACCTGGCGCGGAACATGGGATTGGTCAGCGAGACTGATTACAATCTCATAACCGCGACCGGAATACTAAACCAGGCGTTCAAGGACGGCAAAATAGGCGCCGATGACCTGACATTGGCATCGCAGTATCTCGAAACCGCCCTGGCCGATGGCGTGTTGACGGCGGACGAATTGCAGGTCATTCTCAACAGATTCGGCGACAAAGAGTTTACCTACACATTCGACGGCGAGATGACGGGTGATTGGCCGCTGGGAAGCGGCGGCGGCACGTCCGGCGGAACTGGCCAGGGCGGCGGGTATGGCGGCGATGACCCCGACCCGGTTATAGACGGTGACGATATTCCTGATCCAGATGAGGGATTCGGGGAAGGCGGCGCAGGTGGCGGCGATACCAACAAGGGCGGCGGCGCGGGCGTGATGATAAATAACACTTTTTACATCTCCGGCGCGGACCCCGTTGCAATAGCTAATCAAGTTGTGCAAATTCTCGAAACACAAGTGCGGCAGGCGGAGCGATCCGGTGGCCGTTGGGCAGGTGGATGATGGGTCATACAGCTAAACTCGTATGGGGCAAGCGGTCTCTCGATCTGAACAGCGGCGGCTACCGGATAGCGCCCAACTTTGTGCCGCCGCAGTTGTCGCGGGATGTGTCATTCTCTGGCGTCTCGTTCTCTAACCGCTACGACGGTGCAACGGCGATTGACACCAGCTTAAATGACCGCATTTTTAGTTTCGGCATTCACATCACCGGCAGTACCGAAGCCGAGATCCGCGCCCGCGTGGGACGCCTGCAAGCGTTTCTCAACCTGGCGCATGACGAGCAGCACCCCCTGTACTTATCGTGGCGCGGCAATAATGATTTTGCCTACGAGCCGTTATGGGGTCAGTGCGGGGCATCAATGCGCTACGTGGTCAAGACCGGCGCGGTTCAGCCGTCCAGCCGCTACGCTCAAAGCAACCTCCGCACAAAGGGCCTCCCCAACAACGCTGTAACCCTGACCGTTGGGCCTGCCGCATTGGGTGGTGAGCAGTTGACCGCGTTCGCGGCGGGCGGGGTCTACGAAGATAACATCGGTGCGACGGACGGTATGAGTAGGGGCGTCCTGGTGTGCCAGGCGATAACCAATAAATTCACCGTTCCTACATTTGAAACTTCCTCGTACCCCTGGGTTGCGTCAGCGGCGGGAATGGTAATAACGCGTACCACTGAGCCAATCGAGAACGTCCTATTTGGTACGCACAGCCTATACCTGTACAACCAAGACGGCGCGTCTCAGTATGCGTATCGGTCTATCAATGTCGGCAACACCAACAACCACATGCTGAGCGCCTTTGTGCGGCGACCAGACGGGGCAGCGGTCACGAGCGCCGACTGTCAAATCTACTACGGTAGCGCAAAGACGACGACTTTTCACCACTACCGGGGCGGCTGGTATCGAGCGCGCGCGTCTGAGCTTGGCGTCAATGCCGCCACCAGTACCGGGATTTTAGTCAAGGCCGGGCGCTCGGTTTACGTCGGGCAAATGCAAGTCGAGGAAGACGACCACGAATCCCCCGCCTGTTTTGGGGATTTGCTCGGCCACGCGTGGAGCGGCACAGCGCACGGAAGCACCAGCACCCGCGCCGCCGGGCGGCTAACCCTGCCGACCGCGGCGGCGTCTTATGGCAATGTCGTTATGCCCAATCAGGGTACTATCCGGGCTGTCTGGCGCGCGCCATCAGACGCGGACGTATACCCCGAGGACGCTTATATTTTCGACGGCAGCGGGATAGCGGACGGATTTAGGGGATACTTTGACACGAGCGATGAGAAATTTACCTTTGTCTTGGGAGCAACGACAATTCAATCCGCGGTAACCACATTCGAGCAAAACGACCTGGTTGCACTCCATTTCGTCTGGTCTCCAACTGAGTTCCGCCTATACGTCAATGGCGCAAGCGCCGCCAATAGCGGCACGGTGGTGATACCGACGCTTGGGAGTAGTCTTTTTATCGGCTCGGACAACACCCCTGCCAATCAAGCCAACGGCACGATTTACGGTTTCACGATCTACGATCAACCGATGGCCGCCGCCGATGTGCTGGCCGATTACACCAACCTGGCCCCAACCCTGACCGACGATTACCGGGTAGACTGGATACCCTACATTTGGAGCAAGGACGGTGACAACGAAACCGATCATTACTTCGACGCCACCCACGATGATACCATTGTGGCGACCGGCATACCCGGCGACCTGCCAGCCGACACCATGATACGCGTGGATTTTGGTGACGACGGCAATAGCGCACTCGTCAACGTCAACGCGGTTGACCGGTATATACCGACTACCAACACTTTTATGGATATAAGCGGAACGGTCGTAGCCGGGGCGTTGGGCGGCGAAGTCCAACGCGCGGCAGTTACTACATCGGTTGTGTCGCTGCCGACTGTATCATATATCCAGTTTCAGTACACCACCAAAACCTACCATGACGCAATCCGCGATAAGCAACTATATATATTTTGTTCACTCGCCGATGCAGGTACGAATTTGCAAGCGCGCATCAATATGATATACGGAGGCGTTGACTTGGTTGGCGACTGGCAACCCATCACGGTTGACGCCACCCTACGGCAATTCCTCATTGGCCCGACGGTGATACCGCATGACTTTTTTAACAAAGTGCGCTGGTGGGAAAATAATGCCATTTACGCACGCGTTGACTTCAAGCGCACAACCGGCGGAGCGTCCAATCTCGATTTCGACTTTTACCGCATTCTGCCGGGCAAGACGGCCTATTTTGCAATCGCCGAATCTGACACAGGTGGCGTCTACATTCATGGGCGCTACTGCTACGGACACCTGAGTGGTTACACCGCTAACGAGTTCCCTTCGATGGACGGGGATGTCATCGAGTTCGAGCCGAACAAATACAATCATATTGTCATGGAATTGGGCGCGAAGGGCGGCGCGATTGACCTGACGGACGCAATGGCGATTGCATACGCCTATGTGACTCCGCGCTGGTCGGTGATGGGGTAGACGATGAATAATGATCTGACGATTGCGGTTTACACGTCTCTGACCACGCTGATACCTGACCCCAGCGGGGAGTTACTGCGGGCGACGGGTGTGCGCTTTCAGACAGGATACCCCGGCGGGCTCCACCTGTCGGCGTCGTTTTCTGTGCGGCGCAAAGTGGCAGAGTATTGGCGCGTCCAGGGCGCGCAGCGGCTTACCCTGTCCGCTGGCTTGACGATTGTTTGGGAGGGTGTCATTGACGACCTGGCGGAGGCCATAGCGCGCGGCGGCAGCGATGTCACGGTGACGGCGCGCGGCTGGTGGGGGTTTGTCTTGGAACAGCGGTCATGGCGCAAGCGGTGGGCTGACAACCGCCTGACAGAAGATGTCTGGGTGTGGCAAGAAGACATCGCCACCTATACCGCCGCAGAGTTGTGCGAGACCGACCGGAACAACCGTATCCGATTTACCCCCAGGGGCGAACAATGGGCAAGCGGGGCTTTTGCGGCGGTGCGCTACACCATGCCGACCGGGGAGACTATCAAGCGCGTGACCTGCAATTACGCTTTCAGCGAGCTGGCCGCCGTACATCCATCGGGGGTGATGTTCTATGACGACAGCGCCGCGACTTATACGGTTGTGGCAGACGGCGACAGCGTGACCCTGGATACCGCCGACTGGCTGTACATCTACGGCGATGAGAGCGTGCTAAACGTGAGCGGCCTGGGCTTCGTGCTGTCGGCGCTCAACAATAACGCAGCGGTTGCAGATGTCGAAGTGTATGATGGCGCGTGGACGAATGTGGCGGCGCTCTCCGATGGCACGGACGCCGCCGGAGCTACGCTTGGGCAGTCGGGCAATATGGTCTTCACCGAGATCGAGAATTGCAACGAGACGACCGTCAATGGCAAGAGCGGGCGCTTCCTGCGCCTGGGGGTATCGGCTACCCTGGACGCGGTGACGATTACGACCGTCTCATTTCTGTTCGCTCAGTCGTGGGAGTTGCGCCTGCGTGACACCATCGGCGGCGCCGACATTTGGAGCGTCACGGCGACCGGGAGCGGCAGCCAGGACAGCACGCTCGCCACCCCTCGCCAATATCTTGAGCTGCAATTTATTAGCCGGGCAGCGCAATTAGGGATTAATAACGGCTCGGTCTACGGGCAGGTGTCAAGCGTGGTGGTGTACAGCGAGACCGGCAGTATCAACTCTACCGAGATCATAAAAGACATTCGCGCCAAGTTCACCGGGATAAACGCGGACGAGTCGAACATTGCTTCCAACACCCTCGACCTGACACCGTTCCTGACCGAGGGATGGGAGCGGGCATCAGACATCGCCAACCGCGCCGCGAGTTTTGGCGACAGCAGCGCCAATGCCTGGGCGGTGGGGTTTCTGACCAGCGAGTATGCCAAAACTTTCGACGGCAAGGGGGTGTTGTTTTACGAGCAGCAGCCAGTTTTGACGGATTACGATTATGTAATCCGGCTCGATGAGCTGGTGACGCCTGTTCTGCTGCGCCGCGACAGCGGCAACATCTGGAATTGGATCGTCGTCGGCTACACCGACGCGCTCGGACGCCAACAGTACCTGACCCCCGATGATGACGCGTCACTGACGGATGCCACATCCGTATCAACCTATGGCCAGCGGGACTATGTACTCAGTTACGGCCAAATCACATCCACCGAGGCCGCCGACCTGGGGCAGCGGTTCCTGGCGCAATACAAAGACCCGAAGTACAGTTTTAGCGCGCCCTTGCTTGTGCGCGGAAACATCCGGGCAAAGGCCGGCAACCCTGTGCCAGCCTGCCGCATTCGAGCCGGGAAACGTATCAAGATCGAAAACTACCTGCGGGATCTGAGCGGGACGGGCTTGACCGCGCTCATCAGCATGACCGACTACGACGCCGATACACAGACCTGCTCGATCACGCTGGGGCAGCCCGACAGCCTGGCGGTGAGACTGGCGCGGATGGGGAGATAGTATATAATCTGGATTATACTAATCAGGATTATATAAAACGCCGCGAACCTGATCTAACAGGCTCGCGGCTTGATTGTGGGGGAGTGGGGGTTAGATTTGGTTGTCCCAGAGATCGGCGTCCCCGGCGCTCTCGAAGCACATAAAGGCTTTGGTGTCTTCGTCTCCGCTATCTACTTCGCGGACTGCGTCGGGCGTCCACCCGTATTCATGCAGGCAAATTTTGCAGGCTTTGGCTTCGCTGTTGGCTTCTACTGTTATCCGTTTCATTTTCGTTTCTCCTTCGTCTATGATTGTCCCCCGGTGGGGGGGTTGAGTTTTAGCTTTGCGATCTGAGTCTCTAGTTCCGCAGCGGTTAGTTGCGCCGTGATACCCGCTGCCACCATGCGCGCGTATCCTCGGCGGGCTTCTTCGCCGGTGTAGTACTGAGCAACGGTATCCTCGTTGCCGTTGTCATCACGAATACGGAGATAGAGATAATTTCCGTAGAGAGACTTGCGTATCCTGAACGTCGTCATCTCGGCTTTCCTTTCTATGATTGTACCCCGGTGGGGGTTGAGTACTGCAAACTCAAAGTGCGATTTGATAGACATTCTCAACTCTACTGCCATTTTCGTACCTGTAAACTATGCCGACCGTGTTTTTGTTGAATTTCCTTGCTTGCACTTCAAGCCTGGCCACTGCGGCCTTGATGCTGTGAAAAACGCTGGCCTTTGTGCTTCTGGGATAGATCGGGAGTTCCATCACGCTGCCGTTCACCGTCACTTTCAAAAAAGCCCTGAAAACTTGGTTGCCGTTTGTGTTCATCGTTTCATCTCCCGTTTGGTGTGTGTCTGTCTGATATATCTATAATATCAGAAATCCCCCATTGCGTCATGTGTCATTTGTCACTATTTTCGTATTACAATTTATGACAATTAGAACAAAGAACAAGCCCAGGCTCATCACGATCAGGGCCGAACATCAGACTCGGCGTCCTTCTTCTGTTTCCCCAGAGCGACCGGTTCGCGCCCTGCCCTGGCGAGCAGGCGATTGACTATGGCCTGAAATGGAGATTCGATACTCCAGGCCGGAAGACTGGAATTAGAGTTCACGATAGACGCAACCTCGAGCGCCAGCGCCAGTTCCGCTTCAAGTTCCGTGTTCGGCGTCATTCTATCCGCTTGTGCGCAGGGTGTGGCGGAACTCTATTAGCGCGGCGGCTTCCCCGGAGTCCCACAACTTACCGGTCATCCACTCGATTACCTTTTCGGGTATCGCAGAGCAAACTTCGGCCAGGATGTCTACCGCGCTGTTTATCAAGACCATTTCCGTTTTAGTTGGCATTGCTTTCCTTTCAACTATTCGATATTCTCGAATAGCTCACTACGTCCATTCGATTACCCATTCCTTTCTGATCCAATCTTGCAGCCTTTCGAACCACCCCTCCCCGTCGCGCCAGCTTACGACTGGTTTGCGGTTGGCGGTGCAGCGTTGAGGGATGTGCGCTTCACCGCACTTGCGGCAGACAGGGACGAGGACGAGGGCGGGGAGACCCAAAATATACCGAATGTGCGCGTCCCTCGGTTCGTATCCTTCGACCGCAATGCGCCAGGCCATACCCGATGTGATGTGAAACTCAGCAGCCACCACGCGCCAATTATGCACCCGTTCATACGCACTTGATAAGCCTACCCGTAATCGTCCTAAATCGCTCACCGCTGCTCCTGTAGCCTTGTTATTTGGCGTAACAAGGCTATATTTCTCATGTGGTCAATATGACCTGGGGGCGGAATTGTCATCCTGCTATCTCCTCTTCTTGCGCAGGCGGTTGACCATCGTCGGATTCGTCAATCCCAAACAGATCATCCGCGCTAATCCACTCATCGCATTCACCGCGCTTGGGGCCGCCGATGTATGGATTCTGGCAAACCAAGCAATCAGAGTGCATTTCTTCGCCGCGATACACGCAGCCTGCGCAAACAGTTGGATAAGTCATGCTTCCTCCTTGAGCGCCCCCGTCGCCTGCATTTGTGGGTTAGGTTGCGCCGGTGTGATTTTGTAAATCATTCCTAATCCATGCCGCTTGCCCTTGCCGATTTTTAGGCTTTGTGCGCGCTCGGCGCTGATTGGCTCAATGTCGCTCCCGATCAGAAACCACCTATCTCCCGTTTTTATCAAGATCATATAGCACCTAACGGCTGGCGTTAGTGGCGTGATGCCGCACACTCACTACACCACACGAATTTATTATGTTTTCGACCACACGGCATCACGTCCGCCGCACGCTGTGTTAGGCGCACCCCTGCGGGGATGTAACGATAATTCGTGCCTTCTTCTGATTTGTTGAAATAAGACCAACGACGATATTCGTCATAAAAATAAACTTCTCCATCGGTTTCTTCCACAACGCGGAAGATTTCGCCATTCTTCAAATCTTCAATCTGAGCGTGTTTTGCCATGTGTGCGCCTAACTAGATTTAAACTGAGAATGTATATCGTCCGACAGAACGGTTTTACAGGGCGAAACACTGTTTGCCCCGTCATCCCGCCAGCCCCCTTAGCGCCTCGATTGCGCCCTCCCGATCATCCATCACCGGCGGGCTGCCGGGGTTTCCCTTGCGAACAAAGCCGAGCCTGTCAAGGTAGTTGACTACCGCCGCAGTCTGAGCCTTCTTGCCCTTCATGTCCCTGACCGGGGTCATCAGTTCGCCGTCTTTGTATAGGGCGACGTATCGGAACGCTGCGGCGATGTCCACCAGCACCCCGTCAATTTCAACTTTGCCGCCACCGCTCTTTTCGGGCAGGCTACCTCCTGACAGTACCGCCAGAAAAGCGCGCGTGCTATCCGTCCGCAGAGAAGGCATTGCCTGAGCCAGCCGGGTAACTGCGTCGAGTTTCTGTTCATAAGTTTTGGCGTCAACCGTCTTGGCGTAGGCAATCGCCATGATGACAAACACCACGAGCGCCAGCCACGCAAACACAAATCCCGCCCAGGCGAATCCGTTCTGCTCCACGTCCCACCACATGCCGCCGGGGTTAGGTTTGCGGGCGACAAAAAACGTACCCGCGCCGAGTGCAACCATCGCCGCGACGAACAGAAGAATTATCGGGTAGGAGGATTGCTGGTTATCCATGCGCTATGTTCTGGAATTGCTCGATGTACGCTTCTCTGATGATCTCGGCCAATTTGATTTTCGTCTCATCTGGGAGATTGTCGCAAGAAAACGACATCAGGCCGACGTTCGTCGCCCTGGCCCCTATAGGCTTCCCGTTTTCTTCCTTCCATCGAGAAGCTATAAAAGTAACGCCAACTAGCTTGATCTCAGCATTCATATTCATCTCGTCACCCAATTCCCTTTCTGCACAGATCGGCTTCCGCAATTTCAGAAAGCCACCGACTATTCTCGTTCAGGCACGACGTGGCAAAATCTATTTTCCACTGCCACTTTTTGCGCATTGTTTCCGTGCGCGCTCTATCGCGTTTGCGGGTAAACAACTCGACTTCAACGCCAAAAGCGTAGACGTTGAACCGGATAGCCTGCTCGCTTGAACCTTCAGGTCTTACGCCTTTGGGCATGTTTATCTCACTTTTCTCGTGCGTTCCTGCGTTCCCGCGTCCCACATCCCCCGCTTTTGGCACAGGGGGGAGGGAGGGGGCGGGAGGGGGAGGGGGTTATCTGTTTACCAACTCCCTGACGCGCTCCCGGATTGTCTCAATAAAATCAAATGTTTGGCTGCGGTCATCGCCGTAATACCCGTACTCATCGCAAAATGTCGAAAACGACGACCTCCGCCCGTGATCTTGGAGCCACTCCTCGTATGCCGACGCGAGATGCAGGATATAACGAATACGCTCCGGTTTCGCGTCCTTCTCTCTGGCGTCTTCCCGAATTTTCCTGACAACCTGCACCTCATCCGGCGTCAAATCCATTGTTTCCATGATCTACTCTCCATCACAAAAGCCCGCATTTCTGCGCTTGCCGGTATTTGTCGAGGATAACGGTTGCAGAAGTGCGGGCTTTTGAAGGCAAGCGTTACCCTCGACCTATTCAGTATACACCCGTTTCCAGGAATGTCAACTATCAAACTCCGCCACCGGCTTTTTGTCAATCCATGCACCCAGAGCATACAGCAGCTCCAGCGCGCCGACCGGCCCAAGTTTCGGCGGATTGGCGCAACGCGGGCGTCTCGACTTTCGCATTTCAATGCCGATCATAATATGCTGGATGGCTTCACAGATAGCTTGTTTCTGTTCCTGGTCTGCGGTGTAATATACCGCCAGGGCCGGGCGCTCGCTTTTCCCTGCTCGATGGGCGGTGACTAGTTGCCTGTTGATGATCTCGGATTGAGCACTGCGCCAGGCGGTCACTCCGTCTCGCTCCTTCCCGCTGAAGCGCACAGGTATAGCGCCATCAGCGTGGCGAAGTTGAATGCCGCCGCCCAGACCAGCGCCGGAACCCACCCCGGCAGGTGGAGTAACATCGCAATGAGCGCGGCGGGCAGGGTAAGAATGGTCGAGTAGACAAACGCAATCGCCAGGTATACTTCAAACAAATTGCGCGGCTTCGGGGTCTGGTGTTCGTGCGGGGTGCGCTCATACTGGTTTGTGGTGCGGTTGAAGGTGTGTGTCATTTTTGGTCTCCTTTAGTTTTTGTTCTGCGGCCTCGACCGCCTCCGCCCACGTGACCCGCCCGCAGCAGCACAACTGAGTATCGGGTATCGGCAGGCTTCCACGCGTCTCGAAAGTGTGATGATCTTCGCCGCAAAATTGATGGGTGATGACTTCGAGTAGTAGGTTCATCCCGTCACCGCCCTCAACGCCTCTTCTCTCACGATCCTGAACACGCATGGCCCATTCGCTGGGCTGATTACGCGCCACTGGTCGGGGGTGAAGTCCTTGCGAGAGTAGGCAATGAGCCAGGAATCACCATCTGCGGGGTCTATGGTTGTGGCGCGTCCGAGCGGGGCGATTACAAATTGACGGCGGGTCATGGGGTCTCCTTGTCGATGTCGTCCAGCCTCCGCGACAGCTCCGCTCGCCGTTGCTGGTTCTCGTAGTTGTTCGGCGCGCGCTCCAGGGCGTTGAGTTCTTTCCAGATCGGGAATTTGGCGGAGTGGCGCTTGGCGCGTTGCCGGTCGAATGTCTGCCACTTTGCGCATTCGTCTTCGTGCGCCCGCTTCTCGACTGCGTCTGCTATCAGCGCCAGCGGCAACAGGAAGGGCGCGGCGGGGATAAATAGGGCGGCAAATGCGAGATCAACGAGTTTCATTCCAAATACTCCTGCACTCCGGGCATTCCGCCCGATGAGTGCGATATGCCGATAGACCATCTTGATAGTCTTCCCGCCGCTCCACCCGCAGCCGCTTCTGGTCGGCCTCCGATAACCTGCCGTGTATCATCATCGGCGGGAAGGGGGCGATTGATGACATCCACGAGAGATAGAGACGGGCGGCGATTGGGCAGAGATACATGGCGGCTCATCCTGTCGCCCCCGCCATCTCAATCTGCACCCCGCTCGTGCGCTTGCGCGCCAGGGTGATGTATGCAGGGTTGAGTTCGATTCCGACAAAGTTGCGCCGTAATCGGGCGCACACCCGCCCGACCGTAGCAGTTCCGGCGAAGGGGTCAAGGACGAGTTGTGGCACAGGCTCGGCTGGCGGGCAGGCGCAAGATTGACGCCAGCCGGTTGTAGTAGTAAATCCATCCACTCGTCCACCGCCGCTCATTCCGATAGTGCCGGTCTTTTTTGCGCCGTTTCCGCCTTGCGCGTGATATAGGGAATCCGTCTTCGGGCAAGGCTTAGATGTTGCGGCAACTCTCTCCACGACCCGCACCCAGGGTGCGCCGCACGTTGGGCATTGCCCGCGCTCGGACGTTCCCGCCAGGATACACGGCTCGACCAGGGCAGGCGGGAAAGTTGCAAAATGTGCGCCGCTGTAGGGACTGGTGGCGATTGTCCAGACTGTGCGGCGGTTCCTAGTTCTGTCCGGGCGCGTCAACGAATTTCCAACGTGGTCTTTAATCTTAGACCCGTTGCCGCCGTTATCCTGTCCGTCATTCTTGCGCGGCGGACGAAGTTGAAACTCTTTTGTGTCATAGCCAAATTGCCGCGCACGCTCTAGCCCTGACTGTATTTCCCGCGGGTCATCGCATACACCATCTTCCCTCACTGCCTCCGCATCATAATAATACCGCTGGCTCTTGCTCAGCAGGAAGATATACTCATGGCTCTTGGTCGGCCTGTCTGTCACACTCTCCGGCATGGGGTTGGGCTTGTGCCAGATAATATCCGAGCGCAGATACCAGCCGTCAGCTTGCAGGGCGAAGGCAACACGCCAGGGGATACCGAGGAGGTCTTTGGGCTTTAGCCATTCAGGACGCTTTATGCCTTTTATTGCGTTTCTTGACGGCTCATCTAAATTAACTTGCCCCGTTCCCGGAAAGCCTTTTCCCTGTTGTGCAAAATACGAATCTCCAAGATTTATCCACGCCGTCCCATCATCCCGCAGCACCCGCCACACCTCGCGAAACACGGCCACGAGGTTAGCGACGTATGCCTCGGGGGTTGGTTCTAATCCCAACTGCCCATCAATGCCGTAATCGCGCAAGCCGTAGTAGGGCGGTGA
>Ga0180732_1000388_pt1 | contig 39479 bp, 33 predicted proteins | sample KR11_01MetaG_FD_148674 | JGI IMG/M metagenome (GOLD analysis project Ga0180732, IMG submission 148674) | Groundwater microbial communities from the Olkiluoto Island deep subsurface site, Finland - KR11_0.1 MetaG | ecosystem: Environmental > Aquatic > Deep subsurface > Groundwater | place...
AATGTTCCTTCTGCGTTTAGCATAAAAATAATCAATAAAATCTATCCTCAAAACAACACTGAACTCGAAGGTCTTTACAAGTCAGGTCCGATTTTCTGTACGCAAAACGAACCGGAAGGTTTTAGAAGCATTACCCCTTATCTTGACCGTCCCGATGTCATGAGTATTTTTACGACAACCGTTATTGGCGACAAAGATAAATACCCTATCCTTCTAAGCAACGGAAACAAAACTCAATGTCATGACACGTTTGACCAAAGACATGCCGTCACTTGGTTTGATCCGCATCCAAAACCATCGTATTTGTTTGCTCTTGTAGCCGGCGATTTGGGCTGTGTGAATGATAGTTTCAAAACCATGAGCGGCACAGATGTTGAACTCAACATCTACTGCGACAAAGGCAACGAGTCTAAATGTTTCCATGCCATGAAATCCCTCAAAGAGTCTATGAGTTGGGACGAAGAAAAATACGGCCGTGAGTATGATTTAGACATTTACAACATAGTAGCGGTTGACAGTTTTAACATGGGAGCGATGGAAAACAAAGGTTTAAACATCTTTAATTCTACATATGTTCTTGCGAACGAAGACACTGCAACAGACGCCAACTTTATGGGTATTCAGAGCGTTATTGCCCATGAATATTTTCACAACTGGACAGGAAACCGTATTACCTGCCGTGACTGGTTTCAATTAACACTCAAAGAAGGTCTCACTGTTTTTCGTGACCAATGTTTCTCAGCCGATTTAAACTCTGCAGAAGTTCAAAGAATTGAAGATGTTATTTCCCTCAGAGAAAGACAATTTGTTGAGGATGCCTCTCCAACTTCGCACCCTATTCAACCGGAATCATACATCTCTATGAACAACTTCTATACGGCAACTGTTTATGAAAAAGGTGCCGAAGTTATACGCATGATACATACACTTTTAGGCGAAGAGAACTACCGCAAAGCGACAGACTTATACTTTGAGAGTTTTGACGGCCAAGCTGTCACGACCAAAGATTTTTTATGGGCCATGAGCACCGCAAGCGGTGTAGATTTGTCGGCGTTTGAGAAATGGTACCACCAAAGCGGCACACCAAAACTCCATGCTCAAGAGAGTTTTGAAGATGGCGTTTATAAGCTGCGTTTAACACAGGAAGTTCCAAACGCAGTCGATGGCAAAAAACAAGAGGCCTATTTTTACCCGCTTAAAATGGCACTTCTAGATGCAGCGAGTGGTGAAGAACTTCAAGCCAAGACTCTGATTATCTCAAAAGAGGATGAGACATTTCTGTTTCAGGATTTAAATGCCAAGCCAATTCTCTCTATAAATCGTGACTTCAGTGCACCTATAATTGTAGTTCAAGAAGAAGTCAATTACGCTTTTTTAATGAAGCATGACGCAAACAGCTTTTTACGGTATGAATCTGCGCAGTCTTTTGCAGTACAAACTCTTGAGAGCATAATGCGTGGTGAAGCTATCAATGATGAGTATGTAAATGCTTATGGATATCTTCTGGATTTGGATACAGATTTGTCTTATAAAGAACTGCTCCTTGAGCTTCCAACTGTTTCTACGCTTATGCAAAGACAAGAAGTTGTCGATTTTGAACCGATATATGAGGCGAAAGAGACACTTTCACGTCATTTGGCTCTCATTCATAAAGAGAAACTTCTTTCACTTTACATGAAAAATCACAAGCCTAAAAACAGCGATATTGACGCACAGAGCATGGGTGAACGTGCACTTAAGAACAGATGTTTACGAGTGTTGTCTGCTCTTGAGAGTGAAGATATCGTAGTGCTTGCCAAAATGCAGTATGAGCAATCACTTACAATGACAGATAGAATTGTTGCTCTCGACATACTCGAAAATATAAGTGCCGAATTTGCTCCGAGTGCCCTTGAAGATTTTTACAAAAAATACAAAAATGACACTTTGGTTATGAATAAATATTTTTCCATTCTCGCCGCTTCTCATAGAGAAGGAACCCTTGACCGTGTTATGGCACTGCAAAATGATGACGCTTATGATGAAAAAGTACCCAACCTTGTCCGTTCACTTATAGGTGTTTTTGCCCGTAATTACAAATATTTCCATGCAAAAAATGGCCATGGCTATGCTTTTGTAGCAGACAAAATTATTGAGATAGATAAAATAAACGCACAAATGGCCTCAGGTCTTGCAGGGGCTTTTAAAATCTATGAAAAACTGAATCCTCTCAACAAAGAATTGATGCATAAAGAGTTAGAACGTATCATTTCTACACACTCGCTTTCAAAAAATGTTTACGAAATCATCAGTAAAATTTTAAAAATAAAGTAGTTTATAATTTTAACATTATTTTAAGCCCTAAAAATAGGGCTTGAAATACAATATTATCTATTTTTATAATTATTATTTATAAAAAAATAATTCTTTGTGATAACTTTTTGATTTCTATGTGATAGAATTGTGCAGAACTTGAAAAAGAGGAATTATATATGGCAAGATTAGTTGTTTTAGGCGGGGGAGTATCTGGTCACACAGCTGCTACTTTCGCGGCAAAATGGTTAGGTTCAGCTCACGAAGTTGTAGTAGTAACTCCAAATGCGAAATGGAATTGGATTCCGTCAAATATTTGGGTTGGTGTAGGTCAAATGAGCAAGGAAGAGGTAACTTTTGATTTAGCTCCTGTATACGCTAAAGCTGGAATTACATACAAGCAGGCAAAAGCTCTTTCATTAAACCCAGAAGGAAATGAAACGAGTGACAAACCTTTTGTTACAGTAGAATTTACTGAAACTGGTAAAGCAGGGACTACTGAAAATATAGAATACGATTACATTATCAATGCTACAGGACCAAAATTAAATTTTGGTGCAACTCCAGGTTTGGGTGAAGGTAGCAATTTAGGCGAGTTTACTGTTTCGGTTTGTACAGCAGACCATGCAGTTCATGCAGCTGAAGAGCTAGAAAAATGTATTCAAACAATGAAAAAAGGCGAACGCCAAAAATTCTTAATCGGTACTGGTCACGGTATGTGTACATGTCAGGGTGCTGCATTTGAGTACATCTTCAACATTGAGCATGAACTAAACAAAGCTGGTGTTCGCGATATGGCTGACATCAAGTGGATATCAAACGAATCTTTCTTGGGTGACTTTGGCGTTGGCGGACTACATATGAAAACTATGGGCTATGCTGTTAGTTCAAAAATCTTTGCTGAGTCTCTGTTTACAGAGCGTGGTGTAGATTGGATTATCGGTGCACACGTTAATAAAGTAGAAAAAGGCAAAGCACATTATGAGCTTCTTGATGGTTCATACGGCGAAGAAGAGTTTGACTTTTCTATGCTTATCCCTCCATTCGCAGGTGTTGGCTTAAAAGCTTATGCTAAAGATGGTTCTGACATTACAGCTACTGTATTTGCTCCAAACGGATTTATGAAAGTAGATGCAAACTATGCAGCGGGTGCTTATGAAAACTGGAAAGCTACTGACTGGCCTAAAACATACCAAAATCCTACATATTCAAATATGTTTGCTTGCGGTATCGCATTTGCTCCTCCGCATCCAATTTCTAAACCAATGAGTTCTCCAAATGGAACTCCTATCAACCCGACACCACCTCGTACAGGTATGCCTTCAGGTATTATCGGTAAGGCTGTTGCACATAGTATTTGTGACAAAATCCTAAAAGGTGAAAATGCTCCATTACATGAAGCTTCTATGGCTCACATGGGTGCAGCTTGTGTTGCTTCTGCAGGTAAAGGTCTATTTAACGGTACAGCTGCGGCAATGACAATTTACCCTGTTGTTCCTGACTTTGACAAGTACCCGGGAACTGGCCGTGATACAGATTACACTTTTGGTGAAATCGGTCTTGCGGGTCACTGGATTAAACACATATTACACCACTTGTTTATTTGGAAAGCTAAGCTAAAAGCTGGCTGGACATTAATCCCAGAATAATTAAAATATACTATAAAGGATAACTCATGGCAGGAAAAAAAGAAGAAGCGAACATCAAAGCGTATAGTCAAAACTTTACAACTATGACACCTGGTCCGTTTGCTAAAAAAATGAGAACTTGTGTTCTTTTTCAAATCATTAGATTTATAATCATAAATCTAAAAATGCTTGTAGTGGTAAGCAAAAGCCACTAACTAATCTAAGCAACACTTTATCAAGTAAAGTGTTGCTTCTCCCTACTCCCCTATTTTTAAAGGCTTAATCCAATGGTACGAGAAATTATAAAGTATCCGACTCCACCCAGTGTACAGTATGCAACCGATGTAAGAGTATTTAACGAAAATATTTTTTCATTGATTGATGATTTAAAAGAGACAATACAAGCCAATGCTTTAAAAGGACTTGCCGCGTTTCAAATCGGAAGTTATTATAATGTTGTCGTTATCAAACAAGAAGATGGGTCATTTTTAGAACTGATTAATCCCAGACTTCTCTCTACTGAGGGAAAAATCACTACCGTAGAAACGACGGCTTATTTCCCCGGATTAAGTGCAGAGGTTCAAAGACATGACAAAATAAGCGTCATATATCAAGACAGAAATGCCCAGCAACACTCTCTTAAGGCTGAGGGCGATCTAAGTGTACTGCTTCAGCGGAAAATTGACTATACCTTTGGTTCAAGTTTTTTACATAAGCTCTCCAAAGAGGAAAAAGCAAAATTTGAGAAAAAACTGGAGTTTGGTGCCGATGTAGCAATCTCTGAAGTTTGCCCTACCCGATTCAAGAGAGACTATCTCACGAAACTCTCAAATATTCTACTTACAATTCTTGGCTTTATCCTTGTTGCTTCTTTATTTATAAGCAATGAGCAAACACTTGCAACTTTGTGGGACTCTCAGCTCACAATCTCTTATGTAGCTTTAGTGACAAATGTAATATACTTTTTTTATGCCCAGTATGAAGGAAGAGGATTCACTTCGTGTTCAAGCTGTCAAATAGGAAATATTATTGGTACAGTTGTGATATCTTTAACAAAACTCTCACTTATCATGATTCTCTCATACTTTTTAGTAAATCCGGCATAGTAGTATTTATGGAAAACAAGATACCGAATCTTATTGCTGCGCAAGAGAGTTTCAAATCTTCTAAAAATGTTATTCTCAATCAATGGATGGCTTACGGCTCACCAAAAAAAATTTTAAAAATTCACAATATTGATGTTGATTATTTCTTAAGAGAATATGCAAGTGGAGTATTTGACTATTTTATGGGTGTTATTTCCGGTGAACGCGAGGTTGGAAATTGCCCAATTATGCAAGATTTACTGACGTATCTAAAAAATAGAGAAATTAGTGCTGATGAGCTTTTTGAGATATGCAGCCACTTCAGAAGATCGATGATCGATTACACCTACGACTCGGGCATAAGTTCAAAGTGTATAGTAGACGAAATTTCATATATTTTTGACAAAAATTTCAGAGGAATTTTAAAATATTACACGGATACTATTTTTCAAAAGCTAATAGATGCAAGACAGGAAGCCGTACAGGCGGGACAGGCTAAAGAGTACTTTTTATCCAATATGTCGCATGAGATCAGAACTCCATTAAACGCTATACTTGGATTTGTAAACCTTCTTTTAGATGAGGATTTATCTAAAAAACAGAGGAATTATCTCGAAATAATTTTAAACAGCGGGCAAAATCTTCTCAGCATTATTAATGACATTCTAGACTTCTCAAAACTACGCAGCGGTGAGTTTACCATCGAACCTCAAATCTTTTCTCTACACGAGGAGATAAGCCATACGATGGAACTTTTCGTAGCAAGTGCAAACTTAAAAGAGATAACCATTACCTCTTTTATAGACCCTATGATTCCCAAAGAACTTTATGCAGATGCGCTCAGAATCAAGCAGATTCTCTCTAATTTTTTAAGTAATGCTATTAAATTCACACCAAACAACGGACTCATAAGCGTCATTGTAACCTGTCACAATAAAATGCTCAAAATCAGCGTTCATGACAACGGCATGGGAATAGAAGAAAAAGATATAAAAAATATCTTTACTGCGTTTGCCCAGGCACAATACAGCGAGTTTAAAAATTCCGGCGGCACAGGTCTTGGCCTTTCCATTTGTCACCAACTTACCCAACATATGTCCGGACATATCGGTGTTGAATCTGAACTGCGCAAAGGAAGCACCTTTTGGGTTGAAATACCAATCGAAATAGAATCTTACCAGTGTCAGGTTTTTGACGATATTAAACAGTTTCAACAACTTAAAATGGTGGTGTACGCCCCGAATATGAAAACAAGTTTTCAGCATGAATCATTTATAAGGTATGCAAAAATATTTGAGATGAACGTCTCCGTTGTAGATACTTTGGATCTTGATTTTGACGTAGCCATCTTTGTACATGAAGAAATACCTCAACAATTACGAAATAAAATCAAAAACTCTGATAAATACTACATCGCCATGATGAGTAAACAGTATGACGAATATGATAAATATTCACATATTAATGCGATATGTTTTCCTCTGTATTGCTCAAAGATACATGTTGTGTTTAGTGAACTTTTATATCCTGAGACTTTTATACCTTATTCTAAAAAAGTTTCACAGAAATTTTTGGGGCATATTTTAGTTGCAGAAGACAATGAAGCCAATCAGGAACTTATCAAAATCTTACTCGTGAAATATGGTCTTAGTTTTGATCTCGCATCCAACGGACTTGAGGCAGTAGAACTCTATAAAACGAATGATTATGACCTTATTTTAATGGATGAGCAGATGCCTATAATGGATGGAAATGAAGCTATCAGAGAAATTTTAGAGTATGAAAAACTCAAATCTCTCAAACACACACCAATCTCAGCACTTACTGCTAATGTCATAAAAGGAGCTAGAGAGAGAGGTTTACTTAGTGGATTTGATGCATTCTTGGGTAAACCCATAGTCCTTAAAGAACTCGAAAGAGTATTTTTAACCTATCTTAAAGTTGATTCTACTGAAAAAGTTGAAACTTTTACACGCGAAAGTACTTCTAATATGGTGACCGGTTTAGATGTTAACAAGCTTACTGAAGAGTTGATGTTAAACAATGATGAGCTTATAATGCTACTCACTCTTTTTATAAATAAAATGAATAAGTTACTCCCTGATTTAAAAAATGCTATAGATAACAAAGAGTATAAAAAAATTGCCCTAAACGCACATAGCATTAAGGGTTCAAGTGCTAACTTTAGAATAGAAATATTGCAAGCGAGTGCAAATGAGATGGAAAGCATGGCTAAAAATGAAGATGAAAATTTTGATTATTTCACGAGCTATAAAATAATCAAACAAAGAGTAGATGAAATAAAAATTTTCTAAACTACTCTTCTATGTAGTATCCTATGCCTGAAGCATTTTTAATTATGTCTGTTTCAAGTTTATTTCTTAAACGCCAGACCAGTGTTCTTACGCTGTTTTCTGTCGCACCGTGTTCATCCCAAACATAATTCATTGCCTGTTCAAACGTTACCACAAGACCAAGCTGTGCAACAAGTAAACGCAAAAAAGCATTCTCTTTTTTTGTAAGTTTTATCTTTTTACCTTTGTAAAAAGTTTCACAGACACTGATATCCAAATGATAGTCATTGCCAAAGGGAACTATCGGTTTGTCTGAAGTTCTTTTAGAATAAAGTAACTTTTCAAGATTAAGTTTATCTACTTTTAAAGAGTTGATATCATCTTGTCTTTTGTTTTCCATGTCGTACTTAAACATAGCCATCTGTAAAGTAGCATGAAGGGAATTTGGGTCAAAAGGTTTTACAATATAGCCATAAGGTTCCGTAAGTTTTGCCTGAGATATTATTTCATCATCACTATAGGAAGTTAAAAAAATAAACGGTATATTATGTTTTTTTCGTATATGTTTTGCCAGTTCAATGCCATCATTACTCTCTTGAAGAGAAATATCAATAATAACTATATCAGGATTATCAGTATTCATTTTATTTTTAGCCGTTGCGGCATTATCATAAACAGAAATAACATCGTACCCCTGCTTTTTGAGAGATAGTTTTAAATTTAATGCTGTTATCTCATCATCTTCAACTATAGTTATTCTCTTGTTTTGCACACTGACTCCTACTATCAAAAAAAAATAATTACTTTGTGATAAATTCTACCTGAATTATAATATAACTTTTTATTATTTACAAGAATTTTCTCCTAATTATGGAATAATCTGTTACCAGATAGTACAAACTATAATTTTATTTATTTTTACTACTAACAGAGATAGATTTAAATATATATTATTCAACAAAATTAAGTATGTTATATTTAATGTATTGTAAAATAAAGGAACTATTTTCTCAAAGGGCCTTTTTAAATGCTAAATATATATGTTGATGGTGATGCTTTTGTAAACTTGTTAAAACCTATCCTTTTTCGTGCTATTGAACGATTGCGCATACATACCATTGTAGTGTCAAATAAAAAAATTGATATTGGAAAGTCACAATTCATTAAATATATCATAGTTGAAGCAGGTGCCGATGAGGCTGACCATAAAATCGTAGAAATGCTGCAAAAAGGCGATTTGGTAATCACTGCGGACATTCCTCTTGCAGACAGAGTTATCAACAAAGAAGCACATGCAATTGACCATAGGGGAGAACTTTATAGTGTTGACAACATTAAACAATATCTTGCGATGCGAAATCTAATGGATAAAATAAGAGAGAGCGGTGAAATAACCAAAGGTCCAAAGCCATACACTCAAAAAGATGCGCAAGGATTTGCAAATCAACTCAACTCATTTCTGACAAAACATATAAAAAATTCGTAAATTCCTACAAAACTCACACGACACGAAAAAATAAAAAAAGTCTTGCCTTTAAAAACCAATTATCTTTTCCCCGTAAATTTAAATTTCTATTTGTATAATCATTGCACAACTTATATCCGTACTGTTGCTATGGCTATATAAATTGACATGAATATTTATTGTTTAGGAGGGAATATGAAAACGATTTTAATGTACCTAGGTGTAATTATTTTAACCTTCAATGCAAACGCAAACGAGTTAAAAAGTTTAAATCTCAACCCTTTAAGTAAAGAAGAGAGTAAAGTAATCGTAAATAAAGGGACAGAGAGACCTTTTAGCGGCAAATACTATAAGCACAACGAAGATGGCACCTACTTGTGTAAACGATGTGATGCTCAACTTTATAAATCCAATTCAAAGTTCGACAGCTCTTGTGGCTGGCCAAGTTTTGATGATGCAATACAAGGGGCCGTTAAGAGAATTCCTGATGCAGACGGCAGACGCACTGAAATAGTTTGTGAAAATTGCGGCGCTCATCTTGGGCATGTTTTTGAGGGTGAAGGTCTTACGGATAAAAATACAAGATATTGCGTAAATTCTATCTCTCTGAACTTTAAGGAAAAAAATTTACTTTTGGAAAACAAAAAAGCCTATTTTGCAGGCGGTTGCTTTTGGGGAGTTGAGTATCACTTAGAAAAACTTGATGGCGTTTTATCAGTCGACTCCGGATATATTGGCGGAAAAGTTCAAAATCCAACATATAAAGATGTTTCAAAGGGAACAAGTGGACACTTTGAAGCGGTCGAAATAATTTACGACCCAACCAAAGTAAGCTACGAAACTCTTGCGAAACTCTTTTTCGAAATACATGACCCGACGCAAAAAGATGGACAAGGACCAGATAGAGGTTCACAATATCTCTCTGCAATTTTCACATCGGATAAAAGTGAACAAGAGACAGTAAATAAACTAATAATGCAGCTAAAAGCAAAAGGTTTGCAAGTAAGTACAAAAATTTTTGATGCCGATACTTTTTATAAAGCAGAAAATTATCATCAGGATTATTATAAGAAAAATGGCAAAGCACCCTATTGTCATGCCTACGTGAAACGATTTTAGGCCCTCAAATAGCTGAATTTATGCAAAAGTCATAAAATCTAGAATATTATGACTTTAAAACTTGACATATAAAATCTATTTGCCTATAATTCCCGTCCACAAACAGAAATGTTTGTTTTTGTCTTGTTAGCTCAGCTGGTAGAGCACGTCACTTTTAATGATGTGGCCGATGGTTCGAATCCATCACAGGACACCATTTCTACCCAATATAAAAAGTGGCCCCGTCGTCTAGCGGTCAGGATCCATGGTTTTCATCCATGTCACAGGAGTTCGATTCTCCTCGGGGTCACCACTTTTTAAACTCCCTTTTAATTACTCAATTTATACGAAATCGGAACTTCAAGTATTAAATCTTTTTTAGGTTTTGGAAATTTTGCAGAGACATTTTCAATCGTTTGAACAGCACCTCTACTCAATACTTCACTCGGGGACTTCATAACATTAATGTATGCTACAGTAGCATCAGTCATCAATTTAAATTTCACAACTACATCTCCTGTAATCGCTCTTTTTCGAGCACTTCTTGGATAGTAAAGATTCTCTTCCAATAACTTTGTAATAAGAGCTAGGTGTTCTTGCAAATATTCATCTTCTTCTTTAACTTCTTGTAATATAACTTCATTTTGCACTGCGTTTTGTGTGCTAGTTACAGCATGCGTGGCTTCAACTGTATCTTTTTTTGAAATATCTGTATCATTTTGAACTGTCGTATTTACCTGTTCAATCACTTTTTCTTGTTTTTCTTTTTTCTCAAGCGCCACTTTTTTTGGTTCAATTTTTGTAGGCGCTGGAACAGGTTTTGGTATTTCTTTTTTTATCTCTATTTTTGGCTCAATTTTTTCTTCTATTGGAATCTCTTGGGGTGTAAGTTTCTTTGTTTGCACTTCTTGTTTTGTTTGCTGCAGTGAACAAAGTTTAATGCAGACCTTTTCTTCTTTTACTGTCAGTTTGGAAACATTTGTAAAACTGTAAAAAACTGCTATAAAAATAGTGAAATGAATAAATAAAGAAATAAGCATGGAGTTTGTATGTCTAATCATAAGCAAGATGATAGCAAAACCAGTGTTACATAAGAATTAAAACATGAATATGCGCTTGTGTGAGTTGTATAACTCACACAAAAGGCTTAAATAGCTCTTCTAAATTCCGGGTACGCTTCAACGCCGCACTCGCTGACGTCCATTCCCTGTTGCTGATCATCATTTGAAGCTCTGAGTTTAACAAATTTATTAATAATAAATAAAATCACAAAAGAGACAACAAAAGTAAAAACACCAATCACTACAACTCCTTTAAGCTGTGCAAAGAATGAAATACCATCTACAAAAATGCCAACAGCCAAAGTTCCCCAAACGCCGTTAACAAGATGCACTGAAAGTGCTCCAACAGGATCATCAAGCTCAAATTTGTCAAAAATCGGAACAGCTAAAACAACTAAAGCACCGCCAATGGCACCTATGAGAATTGGTATATACATATTGTACAAATCAGGTCCCGCAGTAATAGCAACCAATCCACCCAATGCACCGTTTAAAATCATCGTGATATCAAAAAGCTTATATCTAAAGTACATAAAAGCACCGGCTACTATAGCACCGGCAAGACCCGCCGTATTTGTGTTCATAATAGTTTTAGCAACTGTATTCGCATTTTCTATACTCGAGATACTCCCGACACTCCCTCCGTTAAATCCAAACCAGCCAATCCAGAGTAAAAATGCACCAAGTGTTACAAGGGGAATATTTGAAGCAGGAATAACGCGTACTTTTCCTTCTACATAACGGCCTTTACGTGCACCTACAATCATAATAGCTGCCAAAAGTGCCCAGCCTCCCGTTGAATGGATAACCGTTGAACCGGCTAAATCATGCATATCTATATCCAAAAAAGTTCCGGCAATAAAATCCGCTCCCCAGCTGATATTAACAATAGCCGGATAAATAAATGCGCCCATGATAACCGCAAAAATAGCTAAAGGAATGATGCGAACTCTCTCACTCACACCTCCACTCATGATATTGATAGTCTTTCCAACAAAAGCCATCTGAAATAAAAACGCAGCCCAAATACTCATATTGCTGTTTTCCCAAGAGCCAAACGCAACACTGTAGCCGACAAGTAAAAACGCAATGGAGGCTACTGCGTAAATCATTACATTAATAGTGAGAACAGAAGTTACGTTTTTTGTGCGGACAAGCCCTGCTTCAAGCATTGCGAAACCAGGAACCATGAAGATTATAAGAACCATTGAAAACAGTGCGAAGAATGTGTCTATTATATATTTAAAGTCAGCTTCTAGCATAGAAGATATCCCCTTTGAAATTTAGTCAAAGTGAAGATTTTATCAAAAAAAAAAAGATTTGCAAGAAAAAAATGATTAAAATTTAATCATTTGAGGAATTGCATGGTATAAAAACCATGCAATTTAATTATATCGCTTCGTTGTCTGTCTCACCTGTACGGATACGGATGATTTTTTCTATTTCACTTACGAAGATTTTACCATCACCGATTTTACCGGTTCTAGCAGCTTCTACAATTGTAGCTGTTACTTGATCTACATCTTTGTCATCAACTACCATTTCCATCTTGATTTTTGGTAAAAAATCAACAACATACTCTGCACCACGGTAAAGTTCGCTATGTCCTTTTTGACGTCCATAACCCTTTACTTCACTTACTGTCATACCAGTAATTCCAATTTCTGCTAATGCATCTTTTACATCTTCTAATTTAAATGGTTTAATAACCGCTTCTATTCTTTTCATAATTTATACTCCATATGTATGCAAAGAGGCTTAAGCCTCTTTATGTTTTTCAAATTGTAACCATATTTACAGTGAAAATCAACTTTTATATATTAAGACCTCTTTCACCGTGTACGCCTTCATCAAGTCCTACACTTTCAGTCTCTTCATCTACTCTACCGCCACCTGTTAATGCTGAAGCAATGTAGTATACGATTACTGTGCCCACTAAAGTAAATACACCTACCACTAAAACTGATTCAAGTTGAACCATAAATTGTCCCATTCTATCACCAGACTCTTTAAGTGGACCGTCCCATAAAAGGTCTTGATCCGCCAAAGCAAAGATACCTGTTGCCAATGCACCCCATAAACCAGCTAGGAAGTGAATACCAAAAGCATCTAAAGAATCATCATATCCAAGTTTTTTCTTTAATACCGCAACACCAAAGAAAGCAACAGCTGAACCAACTGCACCAATAATCATAGCCCCGCCGACATCAACAAAACCAGCAGCTGGAGTAATTGCGACTAGACCGGCAACAACACCTGAAGCAGCACCAAGAAGTGTAGGTTTTTTGAACATCATCCATTCAATAACTAACCATGTAATTGCAGCTACAGCAGTTGCTAATGTAGTTGTTAAGTACGCTAAACCAGCGATAGAGTTTGCACCAAATGCAGATCCACCGTTAAATCCATACCAACCGAACCATAATAAAGCAGCACCAAGAGCCGTTAGCATTACACTCATAGGTTTCATAGCAACTTTATTGTAACCAGTACGCTTACCGACTAGGAAAGCCAATACTAAACCAGCAAGACCACCATTCATGTGTACAACAGTACCACCCGCAAAGTCTAGAGCACCAGCATCAAAAAGGTAAGCACCTGCACCACCCCAAACCATGTGTGTAATAGGAGCATAAACAACGATTGTCCAAATAGCTACGAAAACTATCCAAGTAGAGAATTTAATTCTCTCAATAACCGAACCACTCGCGATTGCAACCGTAATAGCGGCAAAAGTACCCTGGAACACAACAAATACGTAAGTAGGATATGTCCCGCTTAAGTCATTCCATTTAATTCCGTCAAGGAACATATTGCCAAATCCACCCATAAACATTTGCAAAGTTTCTGAACTTGCAGTTCCGAATGCAACTGAATAACCCGCAGCTATCCATGCGACAAAGGCAACAACAAATGCAGATAAAACCATTGCATATGTATTAAGAACATTTTTTGAGCGAGTCATACCCGCATAAAAAAGTGCAAGACCAGCTGGAGTCATAAGTAATACTAATGCTGCAGACATCATCATCCATGCAGTATCACCACTATCAAGCGTAGGTGTATCTTCAGCTAGTGCCAAAGAAGGTAAAAGCGTTAACGCTAAGAGTAACCATTTTTTCATCGTAACTTCCTTTGAATTTCCCGATTTTTTAATTTCGGATTTGATTTATTTCGAGGAAAAGTATAACATCAAGCTGTATTCATTCTATGCATTTAACTGATTAATTTTTAATCATATATTTTCAATCTACAATATGTCATATTATTCTCGTCACATCTTCCCATATATAAATTAAGTAAGCATAAACTCTCCCTATTTCTATATTCCTTAAGGGATTGTTAGATATTATAAAACAATTTTTTTTACATAGGGCGTTTTATATGGGTGACTTGTTAAACAATGATGAAATTCAAACTGTAAAGATTGAAGAAACTCTACAAAGTAGCTACCTAGATTACTCAATGAGTGTAATCGTTGGTCGTGCACTTCCAGATGTTAGAGACGGACTGAAGCCAGTTCACAGAAGAATTCTTTATGCTATGGATAAACTAAGTTTATCTCACGGAGCAAAATTCAAAAAATCTGCACGTATCGTCGGTGACGTTATCGGTCAGTATCACCCGCATGGTGATACAGCAGTATATGATGCTCTTGTTCGTATGGCGCAAGACTTCTCTATGAGAATGCAACTTGTTGACGGTCAGGGGAACTTCGGTTCTGTAGACGGCGACTCTGCGGCTGCAATGCGTTATACCGAAGCACGTATGACTAAATATGCGGGAGAACTTCTCAAAGATTTAGATAAAAACACAGTAAATATGATAGACAACTATGACGGGACGACTAAAGAGCCTGATGTTATGCCTACGCGTGTACCGAATCTTCTTATTAACGGTTCTTCGGGTATTGCTGTTGGTATGGCTACAAATATTCCACCGCACAATCCTACTGAAATCATGAATGGATTAAAAGCCCTTTTAGCAAATCCGGACATTACTCTTATTGAAATCATGGAACATATTAAAGCTCCGGATTTCCCGACAGGGGGAACGATATTTGGTAAAAAAGGCATTATGGATGCCTATGAGACAGGTCGTGGCCGCATTAAAGTTCGTGCAAAAACACATATAGAGCAAAAATCTAAAAAAGAAGTTATCGTCATTGATGAACTTCCTTATCAGGTAAACAAAGCCCGTTTAATTGAGAATATCGCAAACCTTGTAAAAGATAAAGCTATTGACGGTGTTTCAGAGATTCGTGACGAGTCAGACCGCGACGGTATGAGAGTTGTCATTGAGCTAAAACGCGACGCTATGAGCGAAATAGTTCTCAATAATCTTTTTAAACAAACAAGCATGCAAACTACTTTTGGTATTATCATGCTATCTATATTAAATCAAGAACCTAGAATTTTTGGTATTATAGATATACTCAAATATTTTATCAACCACCGCAAAACAATCATTATTCGCAGAACAATTTTTGACCTTGAAAAAGCAAAAGCACGTGCGCATATATTAGAGGGTCTTAAAAAAGCTCTTGATATTATTGATGAAATCATCCGTGTAATCAAAGCAAGTAAAAGTATTGACGAAGCTAGAGATAATCTCGTAAGCGAGTTTGACTTCTCACCAATTCAGGCACAAAGCATTGTGGATATGCGTCTTGGTAGATTAACAGGTTTAGAACGTGAAAAAATCGAAAACGAACTTCGTGAAATTCTTGCTCTTATCGAATACTTGGAATCAATACTCAGAAGTGAAGAAGTTCTTCACGGAATTATCGCTCAAGAATTTGACGAAGTTTCTGCTATTTACACAGATGAAAGACGTACAGACATTGAAGATGATTATGATGACATTGATATAGAAGACCTTATTCCTAATGAACCAATGGTTGTGACTATCACTCACAGAGGTTACATTAAACGTGTTCCTTTAGCCTCTTATGAAAAACAAAAACGCGGTGGAAAAGGCAAAACTGCCGTCACTACATACGAGGATGATTTTATTGAAAGATTCTTTACATGTAACACACATGACACTCTACTTTTTGTAACCGACCGAGGACAGCTCCACTGGCTAAAAGTTTACCGTATTCCTGAGGGAAGCAGAATTGCCAAAGGTAAAGCAGTGGTAAATCTCTTAAATCTTGTGGCTGATGAAAAAATTCGTTCTATAATCCCAACAACAGACTTCAGCGATGAAAAATCTTTAGTTTTCTTTACACAAAACGGTATTGTAAAACGTACAAACTTGAGTGAATACTCAAATATCAGAAGCAATGGTGTTAGAGCAATTATTCTTGATGATGATGACGCACTTATTACTGCAAAAATTGCCGATCAAGACATTAAATACCTCTTTATAGTCACAAAACTTGCTCAGTGTATTAAATTTGAAATAGAAAAAACTCGTGACCAGGGAAGAAGTACTCGCGGTGTAAGAGGTATTAAGTTCAAACATGAAGGTGATGAAGTTGTCGATGCAAATATCATTGCAAATGATGAGCAAGAAATTCTCATCGTAAGTGAAAAAGGTATCGGAAAACGAACTGATGCCGGAGAATATAGACTTACTAACCGTGGCGGTTCCGGTGTTATCGCTATGAAAATGACGGCAAAAACTGGAAAACATGTTGTTGGCGTCCTTATGGTTGATGAAACTATGGACATGATGGCACTTACCAAAGCTGGAAAAATGATCCGTGTGGATATGCAGAGTATCTCTAAATCAAGCAGAAACACTTCTGGCGTTTATATAGTAAAAGGTGACGATGTAGCAAGCATTTCACGCTGTATTAAAGAGGAAGAGGATGAAGATGATGATATCGAAGGTGAAACTTCGTTATTAGATTTGGAATAGTTGTTGCTTATTTAACAACAAGATAACCCATGAGCACCGTACGGTGCTTCTTTAAGGAAAATTTATGAAATACTCTTTGCTTTTAATCGCATTTTTAAGTGCGACTTCAGTGATTGCAGATGAAACTCCAACGAGTAATATCATCATCAACTGTGAAAATCCAGAAAAAGGTACAGCATGCCAAGAAGCTCAAGCTAAAATCAATCCGATGAATGCTGACATGAGCGCTGAAAATGAACCAAAGGAAGATTTTCTGGCAAAGGGTTCGGTTGCACGTATCAGTGTTATAGGACAAGGTGTTGCACCTATGAATACATCTTCACCGGCACAGGCTTATGCACTTGCAAAACGTGCAGCAACGGCAGATGCTTACAGACTTTTAGCTGAAAAAGTTAAAGGCGTAAGAATTGACGGTCAAGATTTAGTGAAAAATATGATGGTTCAACGTTCAACTGTTCGTACGACTGTTCAGGCAATGGTTAAAAATGCAAATGTTGTTGAAACAACTTTTAAAGAGGGTTTATGCGAAGTAGAGATGGAAATCGTACTAGCACACTCTCAATTTTCAAATTAATTCTTTTTTTTTATTCACTTACACTCAGTGCAAGTGAATACCTCATTTCTTATCGTTATGTTGTAAAAGACGCTATTCTTTTCAACGAAAAACTTGACATCTCAAAATCTATGCATAAATGTCTTGGAAACCCGCTAACACCGCTTATATTAGAAAATGACGGGAACCATAATCTTATAGAGATAATTTCTCAAAACGAAGAAGAATTTTCATCCTATCTGCATCAACTCGGACTCAATGTAAAACACTCAGAATTCAACTTGAACAATCAAAACAGTTCAACTACTGTACTAACACTCAAAACAACCTGTTTCAAAGTCGATTTTAATGATAATTTTGTTAGAATTGCACCTTTAAAATAAGGTTGTTGCGTAGTGAAAATTGCTATAGTTGAAGACGATATCAACATGAGAAAATCTCTTGAAATAGCCATGAGCGATTATCAAGAGTTCGAAGTCAAAACATTTAAGAATGCCAAAGATGCACTTAAAAGTCTTGATGAGAGCTTTGATTTAGTTATAACAGATATAAATATGCCGGGTATGGACGGGTTAGAATTTGTAAAAACTCTTGCTGGTCGTTTTGAAGTCATAATAATGACGGGAAATGCAACACTTAGCCGTGCAATAGAATCCATACAGCTTGGGGTAAAAGATTTTCTTCTCAAGCCATTTGATGTGGATGCCTTAATAGATGCTATCAGACGTGAAGACAAAATTCAAAAAGTTAAAAAAACAGTTGTAAATGAAGATAAAAAAGCAACTGGATTTTTGGGAACTTCACAAGTGCTTGAAGCTATTTTAAAAATTACGGATAGAGCTTCACGAACAGATGCAAGTATACTTTTGCTTGGAGAGAGCGGTGTTGGGAAAGAGGTTTTCGCTTCTTATATTCATAACAACTCCCTAAGAGCAAAGAAACCGTTTGTAGCTATTAATATGGCTGCGATTCCTGAAAACCTTATTGAAAGTGAACTTTTTGGTTTTGAAAAAGGTGCGTTTACAGATGCGAGCGAAGCAAAAGCCGGGCAATTTGAACTGGCAAACGGCGGTACTCTGTTTTTAGATGAAATTGGTGAAATGCCTTATGGTGTTCAGGCAAAACTTCTTCGTGCCCTTCAGGAGAAAGAAATTCGCCGTCTCGGGTCATCGAAGTCAATTAAAATTGACATCCGTGTCGTATCAGCAACAAATGCAAATCTAGAAACAAAAATAAAAAACAGTGAATTTAGAGAAGATTTATACTATAGACTCAACACTATTCCTGTTCACATCCCAGCTTTACGAGAAAGAAAAGAAGAAATACTGCAAATAGCAAACGCTATGTGCGAACAAAACTCAAAAAAGTACGGATTTGAGGAAAAAAGTTTTTCACAAGAGGCACAAGAACAACTCTTGGCTTATCAATGGCCAGGAAATATACGAGAGTTACTCTCTGTAGTTGAACGAGCAGTTATTTTAAGTGAAACAAATGAGATAAAAGCCCAAGAGCTTTTTTTACAAAATAAAATCTAGGAGATGGAATGAAGAAATATAATGTAGCGGTTGTCGGAGCAAATGGAGCAGTTGGAGAAGAGATTTTAGCAGTTCTCTCAGAAATAGATTTTCCACTTGGTAAATTGGTGCCACTGGCTAGTGCAAGAAGTTTAGGCAAAAATGTTGAATTCAACGGTCAAAATCTGCCAATCATAGAACTAACACATGATGTTTTTGAAAAAGAAGAAATAGATATAGCTCTTTTTAGTGCCGGAGGAAGTGTCAGTGCCGAATTCGCACCTTCTGCAGTTGCAGCTGGAGCTGTCGTAATTGACAACACTTCACACTTTAGAATGCAAGACAATGTTCCTTTGGTAGTACCTGAAGTAAATCCTGAAGATATTGTGAAATGGAAAGATACAGGAATCATTGCTAACCCGAACTGTTCAACTATCCAAATGGTTCAGGCCCTCAAACCTCTTGACCTCGCTTATGATTTAATACGTGTAGATGTATCGACCTATCAGGCAACTTCTGGAGCTGGAAAATCAGCTATGGAAGAGTTGGTAACACAAATGCAAGATTTCTTTGCGTTTAAACTTGACGAATCGGAACACAAATCATTTAAACATCAAATCGCTTTAAATGTCATTCCTCAAATAGATGTATTTACAGATAACGGGTACACAAAAGAAGAGATGAAGATGGTAAATGAAACAACAAAAATTATGCATAAAAAGATTCCTTTGAGTGCTACATGTGTTCGTGTTCCGACACTTCGCGGACATGCAGAAGCTCTTACGCTTACATTTAAAAATGATGTAAGTGCGGATGCTGCCAGAGATATTCTAAGCAAAGCTCCAAATATCATAATACTGGACAAACCATCAGAATCACTCTATCCTATGCCTGCAATTTGTATGGATATGAACGAAACATTTGTAGGGCGTATCAGAAATGACACTTTCGCAAAAAACATCATTCATATGTTTGTGGTTGCAGATAATCTCAGAGTGGGTGCTGCTACAAATGCAGTAAGAATCGCTCAAAAATGGGTTGAAATGGAAGGGGAAAAATAATGATAGAAAAAATCTTTGAAAACGGTCTCTGGAGTTCAAGATTTATAGTTGTCCTTGCCGTTGTATTTGGTCTTATCGGTGCCGTAATACTCTTTGCAGTTGCTAGTATAGATATATTTGTAACGGCAAAATATGTCTTTACTACTTATGTGACCGGCGCCCATCCTGACCGCTTTCATGAAGATGTAGTCGGTGGGATTATCGGTGCGGTCGATTTATATCTTATTGGTGTCGTTATGCTTCTTTTCTCTTTTGGTCTCTATGAGCTTTTCATATCTGATATTGATGTAGCAAAAAATGAAGATGGTGCAGAAAATCAACTTTTAGCTATTCACTCTCTGGATCAGCTCAAAGATAAAATTTCTAAAGTAATCGTCATGGTTTTGGTAGTTGGATTTTTTCAAAAAGTTGGACATACAGAATATACTAGTGCTTTAGAATTGCTCTATCTGGCACTTTCTATCACTGCTGTTGCTGTGGGTTTATATTTTCTCGGTAAAGTTGGTAAAAGTCATTAATTAGTCCGTAAAAGGAATACTTCGCTATCGCCGTTAAGGCGACCTAAGGGCTATAGCGCCCAATGCGAAAATTCACTCAATGATTTTTCGTGAAAGCTTGGCTTTTTTAAAGTCAGATATATTAGTAAATAAGGTTTAAGATGAGTAAAATATTTGTAGACGCATGTTTTGGTAAAGAAACACCATACACTCCTGTATGGATGATGAGACAGGCTGGGCGCTATCTTCCTGAGTATATGGAAGTGAGAAAACAGGCTGGAAACTTCTTAAATCTTTGTCATGACCCTAAAAAAGCTGCTGAAGTTACACTGCAACCACTTGACATTGTTGGCGTTGATGCTGCTATCTTATTTAGTGATATTCTTGTTATTCCGGATGAAATGGGAATGGATTTAGAGTTTATTAAAGGATTTGGACCGAAATTCAATGATCCATTAGAATCTCAAGCAGATTTAGACAGACTCATCGGCGGGGAAGAAGCCGCAAATAAACTTACTTATGTTTATGAGACTATTGAACTTCTAAGAAAACAGCTCGATGAACGTGGCGACAACAAAGCCCTTATCGGTTTTACAGGTGCTCCGTGGACGCTTGCAACATACATGATAGAAGGACAAGGAACAAAAACGTATAACATTTGTAAAAAAATGATGTACTCAAACCCTGAACTTCTTCACAATATTTTGAAAAAGGTGACAGAAGTTGTAAAACTTTACATGGAAAAACAAATCTTGGCCGGTATTGACGTTGTGCAAATTTTTGACTCATGGGCTGCTGCTATTGAACCAGGTAAATATGATGAATTTTCTTGGAGCTATATGGTTGAAATTGCAGAGTATTTGAAAGAAAAATACCCTCATATTCCTGTAATTATGTTTCCAAAAGGTATTCCTGCGTTTTTAGACAAAGTGTATGGAAATTTTGATGTATTTGGTGTTGACTGGTCAACTCCAATGGCATTGGCAAAAGAAAAACTTGGGGACAAATATGTTCTTCAAGGAAATATGGAACCTTGCCGCTTGTACTCTAAAGAGGCCACTACAAAATGTGTAGAAGTTATTCAAGAAACTATGGGCGGCAAACGCCACATCTTTAACTTGGGACATGGAATTCTTCCGGACGTTCCTGTAGAAAACGCAATTCACTTCGTGAATGAATGCCACCGTGTCAGCGGAAAATAACATTATTTTCGGCCCCATAAATTCTCGCCGCTTTGGCTTGAGTTTGGGTGTCGACCTCTCTTCGTTCGCAAAACAATGTAACTTTGACTGCCTTTACTGTGAGCTGGCTCCGGCTGCGACAGTTTCTGCTCAAACGCAGACTATTCCTGTTTTTACAATCATAGAAGAACTAAAAAAACATCTCCATGAAAAAGTAGATGTCATTACACTTACAGCCAACGGTGAGCCTACCCTTTACCCTTATCTTGATGAACTCATAGATGAAATCGACAAAATAAAAGGCAATACACAAACACTGATTCTTACAAACAGTGCGACTCTCGTGGATGAAAAAGTTTTCACTTCGCTTTTAAAACTCGACCAGGTCAAACTTTCCCTCGATGCTGTGAGCCCTGATATTTTTAAAAAGATAGACAGACCGCATAGCACTATCAAGATAGATGAAGTCGTTTCTAAAGTTATAGAGTTTAGTAAAGTCTATAAAGGCAAACTTTTCATAGAAATACTCTTTGTTTATGAACTAAACGACACAAAAGAGGAAGTACAAAAACTAAACGATGTAATGCTTCAGTTAAACGCAAGCAGAATTGACCTTGGTACCATAGACAGACCGCCAGCCTACCCTGTTATGGGCATTAGCTATAAAGAGCTGCATGAGATAGCTTTACAGTTCGACAACTCTCTGCCTATACATATTGCCTCACGTGTGCACGCTGAGCCAAATAATGGTTCCTATAGTAATGAAGAGATTATTAACACCTTAGATAAACGGCCTCTGACCAAGGAAGACATTGATTTACTCTTTGATGATGCAAGCAAACACAGGCTTCAAACACTGGTGAACAGCCATGAAATTGTCAAAAAAACTGTAGGAAATTTGGAATTTTTCTTGCCGGCGCAGAACATTACAAGAAAACGCAAAAAATAGCCGAATTTGCTTGACATTTCAAAGGTCATAAAGTATAATTTCGACCTCTTAAAACATTCCGGATTAGCTCAGCGGTAGAGTAGGTGACTGTTAATCACTTGGTCACTGGTTCGAATCCAGTATCCGGAGCCACAACTTTTTAAACCCCTAAAACATTGACTTTCAACAAACTTTTTTAACATTCGGTGTTATTTCGGTGTCATTCTGTACATTTTTATTATCTAAAAATGAAGCCCTATTTTTATCATTCCGTTTTATATATCTTGCATATCTGCTAAGTGTTATTGTTGAATTCTTTTTAATAATGCCGCCATTATGCTTAAATACTTTTTTCAGGGCTATTAAGCATAGCAGTGACTTTCTCATTATCAAATTCAACTCTAAATATATACCTAACAGAAGTTAAAAACAGCCATAAAAACAGCAAAGGCATAATTATGCTCTGAACCACAAAGATAGTAATGAGATTAATGATTTTTCTGGATGCGTCTTCTATATGTTTTTGCAGTGACTCAAGTTTGGCCGAGATATTAAAAGTCTCTGTGAGTGCGTCATATTTGGAACTTACTCCATTAAAAAATCCGCTCTCTTTTTTAGAATTCACCAAACTTCTATTCTCTTTTTGCAGATTTTCCAGTTCAACTTTTGTCTTCTCTATCACTGCACTCGATTGTTGAAATTCACTTTGTAAAACAGAATTGTAGAAATATTCTGACGAATAGACAAAAAGCACAGCAGCAAATCTCAATATAAGAAGTAAAAACACCATCTTCATGGAAAATACAAAGAACGAAGTGTTCTGTGCTTTTTTAATCCATAACCCTAAGAGTGATGTGACGATACTTAAAGCCAACACTACTTGCAAAAACATCTTTGTACTCAAAATTAAAAGCAGTTTTTGGATGCCAAGGGAGATGGAAGCAAAAAGCATAACCAGTGAAAACCTCTCAACCATGTCATTCAAAGGATCAAGCACTTCACCTATACTGAAGTTAAATCCAACTCCGACAGGCGTAAAAGTAAATTCTGTTCCCTGAAGCAGAGAGATGACACTATTGAGTCCTTTAGCAAGCCCAAACGCAACCATAGCTCTCTCAAACGATGCATCATGTATTTTCATCGCTTCTTCATCAAGTCCGACACTTAAACTAGCTAGCAACACACCAGCCAATAAAATAGAAATAAATAGTTTCACATGTTTCCCCTGTATCTCATTTGAGACTAGTATTGCTATTATATCTTCTACTTCTGGAAGTATCTCTTTTAGAGATTTAGAAATCCGGTACCTGCTCACATAATAAAAACTGTCTGTAATGATGGAGTCAGTCTAATTATTTACATTCATATAATAAAAAAATAAACACGAAATGGTACAATTCTCAAACAAGGAAATTAATAAATGAAGATTATGCTTAAATTGAAACTTCTCCTGATGATATTTACAATTTCACTAAACGCAGACCAGTTTTCGTTCTTGTTTTACAATGATTATTTCGCTGGAACAGATAAGCATTTTACGAATGGAATCAGCCTGAGTTGGCTCGACAGTTCATACGAGAGTACAGAGATGAACACTTCAGATACGACCAAAAGTTTCACATCTATCCTCATCAGCAAGCTTCCTTCTAATCTTATAGATACTTCGAAAAAATATAATGCCGGACTTAGTGTAAATCAAATTATCTTTACTCCTGTAAAAACTACCCTTTCAACGCCACAATACAACGATATGCCTTATGTCGGATACTTAAATCTCTCCTTTTATCTGTTTGAATGGAATGAAACAAGTTTTCGTGAATACAGGATGGAATTGGGTGTTGTAGGTGAAGAGTCTGGAGCAGAGTTTTTTCAAAACACTTTTCATGCACTTATTAAAAATCCCAAACTCCAGGGATGGGATACACAACTAGGAACAAAATACACAGCAAACGCTCTTTTTCGCTATGGAGAAAACAGTTGGCAAGGAAAAACGCAAAGCGGTTTAAACATGGACTGGTTTAATCATTGTGGTTTTGAGGCAGGCAATTTTTTAACAAATGCTTTTACGGGCACTATGTTTAGAGTGGGTGAAAATTACATTCAAAATTTTAATACACATTACCCTTACTTAAAAGAAGAGGCTTCTTTACTGCGTTTGACTACCAAACACCGCGGTTACGGCTGGTCTTTCTCCGCCGGGATTAATGGAGAGTTACTGGCATACTCCTACATTTTAGATGAAGCAAAAAAAGAAGGCTATGCAGTGGAGAGTTACCTCGTAAATGCTTCGCTCTATGCCGGCACAGATCTTTATTATAACTCCAGTAAATTCACATTTTTCTATCAATTGCAGTCACCATACAATGTCCGTTATAATAAAGAAAGCATAACAGGCGGTTTTATGTATGCATATGAGTTCTAAAACGCAAGTTTCTCCCCTATTGTTCCACTCCATGAGAACTCCTGAAAAATATTCTCAAAAGTAGCATCAAAATCCGCTTGAAGCACTAACTCTTCATTTGTATAGGGATGTTTTATAGAGAGTGAATTTGAATGCAGCAAGAGTCTATGACATCCATATTTTTCCCGTATCAGTTTATTGTGCTCGCCTCTTCCATAATTTGTATCGCCTAAAATATGATGTGAGATATGTTTCATATGACGTCTGAGTTGATGTTTTCTTCCAGTTTTTGGAAAAAGCTGTACTAGTGAATAGCGTGTTTTTTCATACCTTCCAAGAGGCAGATCGAGTTCTACATGAGCAAGCGTTCTGTAAGCCGTAACTGCTTCTTCAGGTTCTTTGTCCTGCACTGCGTTTTTGTCTGTCATCTTGTCGAGTTTGACACTCAGAGCATAATCAATAAGACCGCTTTCTTCGGTATATCCTCGCACCACTGCAAGGTAAGATTTTTTAATCGTGTGCGCAAAGAACTGCTCGCCCAAAAGCTTTGCAGTATGGCTGTCAAGGGCAAAAAGAAGTACTCCGGAAGTTGGTTTGTCAAGTCTGTGTACAGGATAGACCCACTGCCCTATCTGATCGCGCAGCATGGCCATCGCAAAATAAATCTCATCTTTATCTATCATCGATTTATGAACCAAAAGCCCGCTTGGCTTGTTGATTGCAACGAGATATTCGTCTTGGTATAAAATTTCTAGTTTATAATTATTCCACATCAGAAATTTTACTATAATACCCTTATGAAAAAAGCCAATTTATTTGAAAACATTCCAACTAATCTTAAAGAAGAACTCTTTGAAGAGATACTCAGTTCAAAAAATGTAACAATAGAGAGAATAGTCTCCAAAGGACACAGCTCACCAAAAAGCGGCTGGTACGACCAAAAAAGTAATGAATGGGTTATGGTTTTACAAGGAGAAGCGATTATTGCATTTGAGAGTGAAGAAGTGCACCTAAACGCAGGAGATTACTGCAACATTCCGGCTCACACAAAACATAAAGTTACGTGGACATTGCCTGAATGTGAAACTGTCTGGTTAGCGGTGCACTACTAAACGCGGCTTATTTTGCGTCGCGTTTAGTAGTTTTTCTTTTCTTTTTGGTTACCGGTTTTGCAAAGGACTTTGTCGGTGTTTTAGACTCTTGTTTTGGACGCGCATTCGATGAAGGTTTTTTTGCATTCTTTCTCTGAAATTTTACTTCAGGTTTTTTATGCTCACTTTTGAGTTTAAGCTCGTCTTGGTCTTTACGTCTAATGGTTGGATCAGGCTCAAACCCTTCCACAACTTCTTGAGGAATTTTCATTCCTATAACTCTTTCAATGTCTCTAATATCAAATTTTTCATAGATATCTAAAAGTGAAATAGCCTCTCCATGACGTCCTGCACGGCCAGTTCGCCCTACTCTATGCACATAATCTTCAGGTACTGAAGGAAGCTCGTAATTGATTACATAAGGGAGTTCTTCTATATCAAGTCCGCGTGATGCGATGTCTGTTGCAACCAACACCCGCAGTTCGCCTGCTTTAAACTGTTCAAGTGTTTTAAGTCTGTTTGCAAGTGTTTTGTCCCCATGAATAACACCACATTTCAAACCGTCTTTTTTAAGTTCAAGAGCAAGCTCATCTGCACTTACTTTTGTTCTTGTAAAAACTAAAACCTGAGGAAAGTTACGTGAGCCTATGAGGTAAGCCAGAAGTGCCGCTTTTTTGTCAGTATCTACCATATATGCTACTTGGTTTATAGCATCTACGGTTGAATTTTTCTTTGATGTTTCAATAAACGCAGGCTTTGTTAACACAAGTTTAGAAAGCTTTCTTACCTTATCACTGTATGTCGCTGCAAAAAGGAGTGTCTGGTGGCGTTTTGGAAGCAGTGTATGCACTTTTCGTATATCTTTTGCAAAACCCATATCAAGCATTCTGTCTGCTTCATCGAGAACAAACATTTCAATTCCTGAAATATTGAGACCTTTTTCAGTAAGTTCCAAAAATCTGCCAGGTGTAGCGATGATAATATCCGTACCTTTTTTGAGAGCACGTTGTTGAGCTTCTAAATCTTTACCGCCGACTAAAATCTCACACTGCACATGCATATGCTTAGAATAGTTTTTGATATCTTCAAATATTTGAATAGAAAGCTCACGCGTTGGGGAGAGAATAACCGCTTTGATGGCTCTATCTTCCGAACTCTCTGAATTTCTTAGTCTCTGTAAGATAGGAAGTGCAAACGCAGCTGTTTTACCTGTTCCTGTTTGTGCAGTTGCAAAAATATCGCTTTTGGCCAATACCAAAGGAATAGCTCTCGCTTGTATAGCTGTAGGATGTTCATAACCCAATTCTTGAATAGCTTTTAGAAGTGGTTTGATTAACCCTAATTTTTCAAATGACATAATTGCTCTTTTTTAAATAATATGTGTAATTTTAGCATATAATTAGGGCATCTGCTTATTTATTTAGAGGGCAGCAAGTGCATTGAACACTTATTTGCTAAGATATAAGACTATGTAACTGATTTAAAAAAAATTAGAATTATGTGATACTTATGTGATATAATTCCAGACTAAATTTTTTGGGTGAAAGAAAGGAGCTGTATAATTGCTAGAACTACTAAAAACATATATACAGAAACTTCTTCTCATAGGCGTTACTAAAAACGACAGTGAGGCACTGAAATTACAGAAAATGTCTATAACCATCCTCCCGCTCATTATAGGTCCAGCCGGATTTATTTGGGGTTTAATCTACTTCTCGCTCGGTCATTATCAGGCAGGATTTATTCCTATGATACACACATTTGTATCTTTGCTTGGATTATTGCATTTTTACAAAACAAAAAATATCGTTTTCATTCAAAAATCACAGATGTTACTTACTCTTATACTTCCTTTTGTACTTATGTGGTCTTTGGGCGGGTTCACACAAGGAAGCTTTGTTATGATTTGGGCATTTTTTGCCCCAATTGCTGCAATGATGCTAGATAAAAGCTCAAAATCTTTTTGCTGGTTTTACTCATTCTTGGCACTTACAGTTTTTTCTACTCTTATAGACAAATGGCTTATTTTATACAATACAAATCCTGTTTCACAAGATGTTGTCGAAATATTCTTTTTACTCAATATCTCAGCTGCACTTTCGGGTGTGTATTTTTTAATAAAACACTTCATCAATGAAAATGACAAAAACTCAAACGAAAAACTTAATCTAAAAAATGAAGTCCTTAAAAACAGCACAAAACAACTTTTTGATAATCTCTCGTATTTGCAAAGCTATAAAGATAATATAAACAAAAATCTTATCGTAACAAAAACAGATATAGACGGGAAAATAACTTTTGCAAATGAAAATTTTTATAAAATTTCGGGCTACACAGAAGAAGAAGTTCTAGGAAAAACGCACAATATAATAAGACATCCAAACAACAAAGATTCTCTTTACAAAAAACTATGGCAGACTATCTCTTCGAAAAAAACATGGCAGGGACGTATGCAAAACAGAGCAAAAGACGGCTCTACATATTGGATAGAAAGCACTATCTCCCCAATTTTAAATAGAGATGAAGAGATTGTGGAGTATGTCGCTATACGACACGACATTACAAAACTCATTCAGCATCAAGATGAGCTTACTAAAATGCTCTATTCAGACCAATTAACAGGATTGCCAAATAGAAATGCTCTTTTAAGAAAGCTTGAGGGCGATGAAAAATTTTCACTTATTCTTATCAATATAGACAGATTCAGTCATATCAACGACTTATATGGCGTTATATTTGGGAATGAAGTCTTATTTCACTTTAGCCGTATGCTGCAAGAAAAAACTATAGGCAATTTTAAATGTGAACTTTTCAGATTAAACGGTGATGAATTTGTTGTATTGCTTCATAATATAAGTCAGCCCGAACTCATTGAATATGCGAATAAACTTAAAGAAAAAATTTCAGCCCAGGCTCTCACAATAGATGCAGAAGAAATTTCACTGAACTTTTCCGTAGGGGTTTCATCTGAAGAAAACAGTACTCTTTTATCTACAGCAAATATGGCAATTAAAATAGCACGACGCGAATCAAAAGATATTGTTTTTTACAACAATGCTCTCTCTCTAAATAAAGAGTATGAAAACAATATTTTATGGATTAAAAAAATAAAAGATGCTATCAAGAATGATAGAATTGTTATGTTTTACCAAGAAATTGTAGATAATAAAAATGGCCCAACTAAAAAATATGAAACACTCATAAGGCTTGTAGATGAAGACGGGAAGATAATAAGTCCTTATTTCTTTTTAGAGATTGCTAAAAAAGCCAAGCTTTACAATGAGCTCACAAAGATAGTTATCAGAAAAAGTTTTGCAGCATTTGAAAACAATGCGCATGAGTTTTCAGTAAATATCACCATAGATGATATTATAAATGAAGATACAAGAGACTTTATATATTCATATATTCAAAATAATTCAGTGGCGAACAGAGTCACGTTTGAAATTGTCGAGAGTGAAAACATAGAAAACTTTGAAACAATAGAGCGATTTATAAATGTCGTAAAATCATTTGGATGCAAGATAGCTATTGATGATTTTGGTACAGGATATTCTAACTTTGAGTACCTAATGAGGCTTCAGGCAGATTTCATTAAAATAGACGGAAGTATTATAAAAGAAATTTTACATGACAAAAAATCAGAACTCATCACTTCTGTTATAGTTGCGTTCGCCAAAGAAATGCACATCCAGGTAATCGGAGAGTTTGTCGAAAATAAAGAAATAAATGACAAACTGATACAGCTGGGTGTAAATAAATCCCAAGGGTACTATTTTCATAAACCTAGCGCAACACTCGACTAACAAAACTTAATTATAAGTTCTTGCAAGATATAATCACATTAGATTAACTAAGAGTATTGAAACGATGAGAAAGACTTTAAAAAATACAAGTAACCACCCAAAGCTTAAAGCACTTATAGAGAAGTACAAGATACCGCCTGAGTACCTCTCTACAAATAGAAAGATGATCTCTCGCGCTGTTTTGCTTGGTCTGTTTATAGCTTTTATTCCTATGCCGTTTCAAATGCTAGCAGTTTTAGCATTTATACCATTTTTCAAATTCAATGTTCCTCTAGGACTGGCTATGTGTTGGCTGAGCAATCCGCTTACAATGCCGCCTATGTATTATGTAGAGTACTTAACTGGTAGTTTTGTTCTGGGGATGAAACCGGAGCCTGTAGAGATGACTCTGGACTGGTTTAGCCATAATCTAGACAATATCTTCATACCGCTCTATGTAGGTGCATCTCTCTACTCTATTTTTGGCTCACTGCTCGCTTACTGGGCAGTCAACCATTTTTGGAGATCATCTGTTCATAGAGATAAAAAACTCCATAGAGACGATAGATAATCTAAATTTTTACTTTTCTGCTTTTGGCATAAAAATAGACCCAAAGAATAACGCCAAGCAGACTCATACCTAAACTCATAACCTGTCCTTGCGTTATCATGTCACAGCAGACATAGCCTATTTGAGTATCTGGAGCACGGTAAATCTCTGCAATGGCTCTGAAAAGTCCATAACTTATTCCATAAATAAGTGCTAACTCTCCCGAGAATTTTTTATAGTTTCTGTAAATATATACAACTATAAAAACTCCAAACCCCTCAAGCATTGCTTCATACAGCTGAGAAGGATGTCTCAAAATTCCATCAACATAAATCCCCCAAGAAACGTCTGTCTCACGGCCAATCAGTTCCTGATTTAAAAAGTTTCCTATTCGCCCGAAAATAAACGCAAGAGGAATACTTATAGAAACTAAGTCCATAAGCACTCCAAAACTCTCTTTATAGCGTTTAGCGTAAAAATAAGTCCCAAGGACAAAACCGACAACTGCTCCATGATAGCTCATACCGCGGATTCCCACAAACTCACCATCTTTAAAAGGGTTAAATATCTGCCAAGGATGTGAGAGATAAAAAAGTGTATCTGTGTCATAGAACAGAATATAGCCGAGTCTTGCACCCAAAATAACGCCGATTTCTACATAAAAAAAGTAGATGTCCAGGTCAGGCTTGACCAAGGCTATCTTGTCGCGTTTAATAAAATATTTTCCAAGATACAGAGCACTTAAAAGTGCCAAAACATACATAATCCCATACCAATGTACGGGAATAGAAAAAACATGAAACGCTACAGGGTTAAAATGCTCATAAATATGATTCCAAAGCTCCATTAGCGTTTACTTTCTCAGAGCTTCGGCAATAAGCTCAATCGGGTTTTTGAATACCGTTTGAACTCCCGCACCGTGCATAGAGTTATTTATCTGCATACGACACGCCGAACACTCCGCAGTTACAATGTCCGCACCCGTTTTTTCTATCATGGCAGCTTTTGGAACACCTGCGGCTTTAGCAAAATGGTATTTTTCCGTCTGCATAGTTATTCCGCCAAATCCGCAACATGCGTTTGGATCGCTCATCTCCACTATCTTATAGTTTTGACGTACCAAATTTCTCGGTTCTTGGTAAATTCCCTGCATTTTTCTTGCATGACACGGGTCATGATAAGTGACAATTTTGGTATCTTTTTTCTTTGAAGCCAAAAGATGTTCCAAATGTGTGTGATTTTGCAGCCACTCTGTAGCCATAAAAATTTTGTTTTTAATTTTGAGTGCGCGCTCTTTCCATTCTGGCTGGTCATGAAAGAAGTGCTCATAATCAATCTTGAGCATTGCAGAACAGGTTGCTTCTGGAACAATAATGGCCTCAATCTCATCACCGAAACTCTCAAAGTATTTGATGTTGTGCTTTGCGTTTGCATCAACCGTGTCAAAATCACCGGTAAAATAGGCAGGTGCCGAGCAACACTTTTGGTCTTTTGCCAAAAATGCATCAATCTCAAGCGCTTCTAAAATTTCTAGAAGTCCCTCTCCAATATCTTTATAGTTATAGTTCGCTAAACAGCCGATAAAAATCGCAACTTTTCTTTTGCCGCCATTATTTATATTCTCTTGGTGAGAGTTCAAAAATGATGTTTTTCTTAAACTTGGAAGCAATCTGTCTGTTTTAATCATTGGAAGATTAAAACGCGAGTTCATAGAATCTATTTCCGCTTTTATTTTAAAGCCGCAAGTCTGGAATGTATAGCCGAGTTTAAACGCAAGGTCATTGAGCCATCTGTGACGAAGCAACATAAAAAAGAGACGCTTATACCAGGCAATTCCAAATTTCTTGGCAATGTCTGAGCGGACCTGTTCTATAATCATATCTGTCGGAAGCGCTTTTGGGCAAACATCTACACAGTTTGTGCATAAAAAACAGCTCTCGAAAATGTCTTTGGCGTTTTTATCTAATTCTAAATTACCCTTGTGGTATGCACCTAAAAGGTCAATAAATCCACGAGGAGAAGTTACCTCATCTGCGTTTACGTTGTGAATCGTACAGACAGGAATACATTTTCCGCACTTTACACAGGCATCACTTGTTTCACTGAAATTAAAAATTTCTTCTGGTTTTTTACTCATTGCTACACCGTTTTTGAAAATGTTTTAGAACTTGCCGCATGGCGTTTCATATAAGCGTCAAAAGGCATGGCGATATTACGAATTAAAAGTGTCCCTGTCTCAGAACACGCTATGTGATTCTCATCCATAGTTAAAAGTTCTTCCGCCGCAAATGGTTTCAAAGCTTCAATTGCGTCTGCAAAATAAGTTTTAAAATCAATGTTGTAGAGCTTTTCAAATCTTTTTATATCAAGCTTGAAGTTGCTCATAAGTTCCATAATGACATATTGACGAATCTGGTCATCTGCGTTTAGAACGACACCGCGTTCAAACGGAAGTTTTCCGGCATCAATGGCCGCTTCATACTCACTCATCTCTTTAAAATTTTGATTATAACTGTCAACACCCTCGCCTATGGAAGTAAGGCCCACACCGATTAAATCGGCGCCGCCTTTTGTTGTGTAACCTTGAAAATTTCTATGCAGTTCACCTTTTTCGATGGCTTTAAAAAGTTCATCTTCAGGTTTTGCAAAGTGATCCATTCCTATCATTTTGTAGCCATGTGAAGTTAAAAAATCTATGGTGTACTGCATAATATGAAGTTTTTCATCAGGAAGAGGCAGAGTCGTCTCATCAATTTTACGCATAGTTTTTTTCAGCCAAGGAACATGCGCGTAATTAAAGACTGCAAATCTGTCAGGGTTTAACGTAAGTGCTAGTGCCAAAGTCTCTTTAAAAGTCTCTAATGTTTGAAACGGGAGACCGTAAATAAGGTCAACATTCACAGAGTGCATATTGTATTTTCTTGCCAAATCCATCGCTGCTTTTGTCATCTCATAGGGCTGAACACGGTGCACGGCAATCTGAACTTTTTCGTTAAAATCCTGAATCCCGAAACTTACACGGTTAAAGCCGGCTTCGCTCATAACCTTCATCTGATCTTCGTCAATGTGGCGTGGGTCTATTTCACAACTTATCTCGGCATCTTTTACAAAATTCGGGAAGTAAGATTTAATCTCTTCAATAATTTCTTTGAGCTGAGGAGCAGAGAAAAAAGTCGGTGTTCCCCCGCCAAAGTGCATCTGTATCACTTCACGTTTACAGTCTAAAAGTTTTGAAAGTATTTGTAATTCGCGTTTGAGATACTCCATATAACGCAGCATTTTGTCCTCTTTGGATGTAAATACGACATTGCATCCGCAAAAATAACAGGCATTGCGACAAAAAGGAAGATGGAAATAAAGGCTCAAAGGACGCTTGGCATCTTGATTTTGAAGTTTGTTGATGTAAGTGTCGTAGGCATACGAGTCACTAAATTCGAGAGCTGTCGGGTAACTTGTGTAACGCGGCCCCGGTTTGGAATACTTTGTAAATTTTGCAAAATCGAGCATTTTAATCCTTTATACCTTACAGAAAAGAACTTTCTAAGGCTTCGCTTTGACCGCTATGGTCACTACTGTGCTAAAGCACGATGCAGAAAATCACTAAATGATTTTCTGTGAAAGCTTACCTCTTCAGAGGTGAAAATTTTATAATTTCATATATGTTTGACGCGATTATCCCTAAACTTTACTAATAAACGAATAAATTTTACTCAGCAAATGTTCCGGCTAATCTTTGATACACTTCGCTGCTTTCCAGCAACTCTTGGTGCGAACCGCTTGCAACAATCTTGCCTTTTTGGAGTACAAGAATTTTATCTGCATGTTCAATCGTACTGAGTCTATGTGCAATTGTAATAGTGATTTTATCTTTTGTGTAACTATCAAGCGCTGCGTGAATACGTTTTTCACTCTCATTGTCGAGCGCTGATGTTGCTTCATCAAAGAGTATGAGCGAGGAGTGTTTATAGATTGCTCTTGCAATTGCTAAACGCTGTCTTTGACCTCCGGAGAGATTCACACCGAACTCTTCCATTAGCGTATGAATTCCATCTTTGAGTGAGGCAACAAACTCGCTCGCATCTGCAAGTTTCAGGGCTTCATCGACTCTTTTTTCATCTATTTCCTGTCCATACGCAACATTCGCGGCAAGCGTATCCTGAAAAATATAAATACGCTGAGAAACTAGCGAAATATGATGTTTAAGTGAACTGTTTTCATACTCTTTAATGTTCGTTCCGTTGATAAGTACACTTCCGCTGTCTGGGTCATAAAAACGCAGAATCATATTAATAAAAGTAGATTTTCCGCCTCCGCTGTCACCGACGAGAGCAATGTTCTCTCCTTTTTTAATGGAGAGTGAAATATCGTCTAATAGGTTGTATCCGCTGTATTTGAGCACGACATTTTTGTACTCTATACTCGTAATATCTTCATTTAGAACTTTTGTGCCATTTGTAATACGGTTTTTGGTATCTAGCACTTCAAAAACTCTCTCACTCGCAGCTACCGCATCTTGAACTTTTGAGTAAATAGAACCAATGCGTCGTACCGGCTGAAATACAAGTCCCACAGCCGTTAAAAACGCAGTAAATTCCCCAACACTCATACGCCCTTCATAAACCTCTTTCCCTCCGACAAAAATAACCGCTGCAAGTCCTGCCGCACCGATGATTTCCATGAGAGGAGAAACTATCTCACCGACATAAACTGTTTTCATGTTTATTTTAAAAAACTGCCAGTTTTGCAGACTAAAACGCTTTGTTTCATACTTTTCAGTTGCGTTTGCTTTGATGATTTCTGAGTTGTTAAAAACTTCAGTTAAGCGAGTAACAACATCTGCATTTTTTGCCTGAGAGCGGTGTGAATATTTTTTGAGTTTTTTGGCAATAAGAATTAAAGGATAAATCACTAAAGGCACTACAATAAGCGAATAAAACGCAAGCGTAGAGTTTAGATAAATAACATAAGCCATAAGCCCAACAACCGTCAGTGTCTCACGAAAAAGCTCAGGAAGCATATTTGAAACAAAATACTGAATGCGCCCAATATCGTTTGTCACCCGTGAGATAAGCTCTCCACTTCTGTTTTTATACAAAAACTCCATATCCAGACTGATGATTTTTCCAAGCAAAAGTTCTCTAAAACGTGTCACTATATGCTGACCTATGTAACTCATATAAACCGACTGAATGTAGCGTCCGACTGCTTTGACAAAATAGATTCCGACCAAACCAAAAGGAATCAAGTAGAGCATCTCCTCTTTTTTAGCAATGAACATATCGTCCATAAGCGGCTTCATTATGTGTGCTGTTGCGGTTGTTGCGGAAACCGTTAAAATAATGCCAAAAAGAACAAAAATATATTGTAATTTATACTCTTTTATATAGGGCCAATAGCGTTTAAAAATTTGTTTCAAATATTTTCCTAATTGTTTACTTGTGTGATTGTATCAAGTATTCTGTAACCGCCAAAGAAGCTTTGTAGTATTCTTGGCATTTTTGCTGGCTCGGAGTTGTTGCTTTTCCCATTTCAAAGCCGCCGTCATTGCTCATTATAACACCGGCATCATTAAACCCGCAATGTAGAACACTTTCATCAAGAAGATTTGTGCCTACGCATGTGTAGTTCGCATCACTTAAGGTAAGGTTGTAAAGCGTCGGGAAGATGTCTTTATGCGACGAAGCCAAAGAGGTATTGATTGCGCTTTTTGGCTTCAAATATTCCGGAAGATAGAGATAAAAAGGAACTTTTTTTGTTTGCGTAAAGTGATTTTCATAACGCATATTTCCCTCTATAGTGTTGTTGTCGGCTGTAAACGCAACCACTGTATTTTTGGCAAGCGCCGAACCTTTGATCTTGTCTAAAAATTCCCCTGCCATATCTACGGCATACGCATAATCTTTAAATCGCTGCTCTATTAAAGAAATATCGCTTGTAATATGTGCCCGTAAATCATCCGAGACTTCAAGTCTGTTAGACTTGTAATCTGCGGGGATTTTGTACGGAGGATGGTTGTTTGTGGTGAGAACAAAAATCAACTGCGGTTTGCTTGCGTTTTGGAGTTTTTGCTCAATGTATTTGTAAAGATAACCATCAAATACGCCCCAATCATGGGAAATATCTGCAATATTTTCACCTAAAGCATTGGCAATTGTTCCCTTCCCTGCCACAGAATCAAAGCCCTGCTTAAGAGCAAAACTGCCAATATTTCTCCAAGAGAGATCTCCGCCATACACAAATGTAGTTTCATATCCTGCGTTTTTGTAGACTTTGGCACTCGCTTGTCTAAAAGATGTATTTATATATTCACTTTGTGCAAATGAAGTCGATTCAGGGCGTGCAGCTATGTTTAAAAGTACGGGTTCCAATGAGACAATTGTCCCGTTTGAAGCAGAGATGAAATTCGTAAAAAGCGTATCTTCTTTAAAGTGCTTATTAAGCCTTCCCAAGATGTTAAAACTTTCACTCTGGTAATCCAAAAGCGGCATCCCAAAACTCTCAACCATCACAACGACAACATGAGGCTGTTTCTCTTGTAATAGCTTGTTTGGCTGCGTTTTATGATTGAGATTGCCAAGAAGGTCGCTTCGGTTAATCTCCTGCGTTTGCATATAAACTTCAAATGCTCTGTCTATTTTACCGTTATAGCCAACTTTTTTTATAAGGTCATAATTGCCCGACTTGCTCTTAGAATACTGCTCGTAAGAGTTGATGATGGCATAAGCAGAAGTCTGAGGAAGTCTGTTAATAAAAGGATTGGCACTGACGTCCTGAATGTTGTAAGCAAGAGGAAACATGCTCACAGAGCCGCGTCCCAAAAGAGCAGTTAAAACAATAAGTAAAAGAAAAAAACCGAGTTGCTTGTAGATGTTCCAAGACGGCTTCAATGCCTGCTTTTCCTTAATAATATTAAAGACTAAAAAGCTTAAAAACGCAAAATAGACAAGCAGTAAAAAAGCAAAAAGCGGCACATTATAGTTCGCAAACGCAGTGTTTATAAGCGCCTGCGTGTCATCATCGAATACACCAAATATCATAAGCGTTGCATGCTCGCCGAAGTAAGAGAGATAGACTAAATCCATGAGTGTTATAAGCGTCAAAACAGTGAGAAAAAAGAGAAAATAAACCCTAAAAAAAGTGTACAAATATTTATGTAAAAACTTAAGATTTAAAAGCCAAACAATAAAAACAAGGAGAATTGCACCTGCGTTTATATACGCCACTATGCTCGCATCGAGCCGTACACCGAGCCAAAACGCAGCTAAAGTCTCTGCCACATCGTACGAAAAAGTGTTGCTGTACGCCACAAAAATGTAGAGCCGAACCAATGACATGAGCCCTAAAACGACCAAAGAAAGCTTCAAAAACGAATAAAGAAGATTGATTAAAAATGAGAAATAATTATTTTTTTGCATGCGAAATTATACCTTTTTAATGATACTTTTTGTAGAATGACATACTTTCAAAAAAGGCAAAAAATGAAAAAACGTATATTGGTTACCGGTGGAGCCGGTTTTGTAGGTTCACATCTCTGTGAGAGATTGGCTCAGGACCCAAATTATGAAGTTTTTTCACTAGACAACTACTTTACAGGAAGCAAAAATAACCATGTTCCCAATGTTACATACATTGAGGGTCTTACGGCAGATATTGATAAATTAGTGACATTTGTGCCAGACATGGTCTATCACCTTGGCGAATACTCAAGAGTTGAGCAGAGTTTTGATGACATTGAAAAAGTGTGGAAATTCAACAAAGACGGGATTTTCGCTGTTTTAGAATTTGTCCGCAAAGCCGGCTGTAAAATACTCTACGCTGGAAGCTCTACAAAATTTGGAGACGGCGGACTTGGACGCAGTGCAAGCCCCTACGCCTGGACCAAAGCAACAAACACAGAACTTGTCATGAACTACGGAACATGGTTTAACGTTCCTTATGCAATTACCTACTTTTACAATGTTTACGGGCCAAGAGAAATCCAAACAGGGAAATATGCAACACTCATCGCCCTCTTTAAAGAGAAGATGAAAAATAATGAACCGCTCACCATTGTAAGCCCAGGCGCACAAAAAAGAAACTTTACGCACATAGATGACATCATCAACGGTCTTATTCTTGTCGGCGAAAACGGCTACGGCGACGAATTTGGCATAGGAAGTCCTGAAGCCTACAGCATTAAAGAGATAGCAGAGATGTTCGGTGGTAAAATAGAAATGTTACCTGAGAGAAAAGGCAACCGTATGACAGCTGATGTAATGACATCAAAGACCGAAGCACTTGGGTGGAAGCCGACGAAAACGATTAGAGAATATATAGAAGAGCAGAGAATCAAGGCTTGGAAGTAGCGTTTTTATAGTAATGTTACAAAAAATTGGAGAGGCACGATGAGACTTTATAGAGAACAGATTGAAGCGTTAAACAATAAACTAATGACACTCTCTGGAGAAGTATAAAATATGAAGATTACAATCATTATCTCAGTATATAAAGATGTTCCTGCACTAGACTTGATTATTCACTCTCTGCTCAATCAAACACATGAAGTTGATGAGATCATTATCTCCGAAGATGGTAACAGCCAAGAGATGAGCGAATACTCTGCATCGCTCAAAAATGCCAAAATCAAACATCTTTCTCAAGAAGATAAAGGCTGGCAAAAAAACAGAGCACTCAATCGTGCCATTGCTGCGAGCACAGGAGATTATCTCATCTTTATAGATGGCGATTGCATACCTTATCCTACTTTTATCGAGTCACATAAACTACTGGCACAAAAAAATGCTGTGCTATGTGGAAGAAGAAGTGAACCTGGAGAAAAGTTTTCACATCTCCTTCGAACAAAAGAACTTTCTGTAAAAGATTTTGTTTCAAACTACATCTCAAACTATTTTCAATTGAAAAATGACGGCATAAGACATTATGACGATGGAATCTATCTTCACCCTAGTTCATCTCTTTTAAAACTAATCAAAAAATTTCGTAAAAAAGAAAATCACATCGTCGGATGTAACTTTTCATGCTGGAAAAGTGATATGGAAAAAATCAACGGTTTTGATGAAGATTTTTTGATGCCAACAACTGGAGAAGATACAGATATAGAGCGACGAATGCGACATTTTGGCATAAA
>Ga0180732_1000389_pt1 | contig 39397 bp, 66 predicted proteins | sample KR11_01MetaG_FD_148674 | JGI IMG/M metagenome (GOLD analysis project Ga0180732, IMG submission 148674) | Groundwater microbial communities from the Olkiluoto Island deep subsurface site, Finland - KR11_0.1 MetaG | ecosystem: Environmental > Aquatic > Deep subsurface > Groundwater | place...
AGGCGGTCTTGAATAAGATAATCTCCGTAATCAAATATTACCTTACCGAGATGACTGCGTTGTGCTTATTCTTAGGCGTATTCTTTTTATTTTATATGTATGTTGACGGCTACCCGAAACTAAGAAAGAAATGGAGGAGGTATCTGTGGAGGAGGAGGAGAAATGCAAAAGGATAGGCAAGATATCGAGATTTTCAAGACTGCACTTTGCTGGACAATGGGTATCATAATGTTTGGGATGGTGTTCTTTTATGACCATTGGCGGATGAGTGTGGATGAGAAAGCCGAAAAAATAGCAAAAGAAAAAATTAGACAATATAGGGCAGAAATGATGAGAGATATTGAGCAAGATAAAGAATATATTGAAATTATCCGGACACAACTTTCACAGGTAAGGCCAGAAAAGTAAGAAGGAGAAAAGATGAGAATAATATTTTTAGTAGGATTAGTTTTTATGTTGGTAGGATGTTGCACAAGCCAGACAGAAGGACTACAAGAAGTTCAAATGGCAAATCTTCAAGTGCAGGATAAAGTAATCTGTGGTGGAGGTTTTACAGATAAAGACGGCATTAGTTGGAATTGGGGTTGTCCTGAAGGTCAACGAGGAAATAGTGGATGTTACCAAAAAGATTGTTGCTATTATCCATTTTATAACAAAGAAAGTTACGCTAATCCTAAATACCCTCTTAATAAACCTTCTTGGGATGAATGTTGTAAAGGGGCTGAAGAAGAATATAAAAAACTAAATAAAATGAAATGCAAACCAAACAGATGAGCATATCCTACCTCAAAAGGAAATATATGCTTATGGAAGCGCGGATGAGGTGGCTGGATAAGAAGATAGAAAAACTACGGAGGAAGATAGAATGCTACAGGCACTGAGAGATGAAGTTTTAATCAAGCTTATATTCGAAGAGCACAAAGGCTTGATTGAAATCCCCAAGTCTGCTATGAAATGGAAACAGTATGATGCAGAAGTGACAGGCGAAGTAGTGAGTATTGGGAGTAAATATCCTTATGAACTAAAACTTGGAGACAGGATTATATTTGAACGTCACGAAGGAAGCAGAATTACATACGAAGGAGTAAAGTATTTGAAACTCAAAGAGAAATGGGTTCACGCAAAGATAGAATAGAGAGGTTGATATGACAAAAGATATTGAAAAATATATTATGAATGTAATTGAAAAATATATCCCGATTTTGCTTCTCCAGAGGCATACTTTTGAGGTAAAAAAAGGAGTAGAAGACCAAAAGTCCTTTATGGAATGCCTTCCCAATTATCCTTATCTTAATGCGACAATAAGTTATTCAAAAGAGTGCGTTAAGGGGTGGAAAAAAGGGAAGGATGTCGTGCCTTATATTGTCCACGAATTATGTCATCTTATTACAGAACCTTTGTATGCGAAAGGCATAGGTCGTTATGCCACAAAAGATGAGATATTGGATGAACGGGAAGAACTGACTGATTTGATATGCAATATTGTTATTAAAAATAAGTTATGATAAATGCCCGAAGATAAATTAGCCAAGCGCTATGAGATTTTGGATAAACTCATAGAGTTATTATCTCACGGTAAGGCGACAATCGAGTGGACAGATAAAACAATAATTAAAGTTGAGGAGATAGACCCAAAGGATAGCAAGATAACTAAATAGCTGACTTAGCCAGCCCTCCTTCTGCCAAGTTGTGGGTGAGGGTGAGGCGAAGAGGCAAGGTAGTAAGTTGCAAAGGATAGTATCCGATGCACGCCTTGCCTTTTTTATTTATATGGATGAGATAAAAGACAAGCAGGCGTTGAGTGAAGGGTTCAGGATATTCACACCGAAATTGCCCCCAAAAAAGAGAGTTTTCAAGGGGTTGCCTATCCGGCATCAGGTAGTCTGTATCTTACGCTTAGCGAAGTTTACCTACAAGCAAATTGTCCCCTATTTAGGAATTAGCGAAAAAACCGCAAAGCGTTGGATAATAAAGGCTAAAGAGAAATATCCTATCCTAAAAGAGGCTTAAAATGTCCCTTTTTGCCTATATATAGAGAGTTAAGAGACTTTCGCAAGCGTGCGTTGACGGTATAGAGCGGGCTAAAAGACTGAAAAACCGTATTCAAATGATAGACTGTAGAGCACACATAAAGAAATACCAAGTCAGAGCTTTAGATTGCTTGGATAAAGAAATTAAACTTGAAGTGATAATCACAGAGAAGGAAGAGAAGCTCCAGGAGATATTAAAAGAGTTGGCCGAGATTAAAGCGGATAAGGTAGTGAAGATAAAGATTGAATAAGATAATCTACCGGCTATTTAGTTGGGGGGATTGATTGACTCCGGGCTTATGGCAGAATTACGCTAATCTGCCAAGACAACGATTAAAAACGCAAAAGAGATTATCAAGACATAGCGTAAATCAAGAGGGATTATTTTAAATTGCTTTTTTTATCAGCAATAATAAATCCCCCTACTAATTTAAAGGGATAAAGAAGATGACATTGAAACAGAAGATGCTATTAAAGAAGTTACCAGAGAATAATTACAATGTATCTAAAACTGCTAAAGAAGTGGGATATAAGGACACTACTTCTCAATCAGGTTTTATATATAGTAACTTACGAAAAATTACTAACAAACTTGATTTCTTTGATGAAGAGAAGATAAAAAGAGATATTGCTTTAACATTTAGATTGGCTAAGAAAGAAAAAGATATTACTAATATGGCCAGAATAAATGAACATCGTAGCAAGATTGCCGGAATGATTACAGATAAATCAGAAAATAAAAATCTCAACATCAATGAAGAAAAGCGCACAGAGATAGATGGATATTATGACAACTTGTTTAAGAAAAGATTGCCAGTTGAAAAAGAAATTGTTAACTAACTATACCATAGGTTGTGGTTTGTTTTCTTAGAATAAGATGGTTAAATTCTCCGACGCTGTTTTGGATGTCAAGTTAACATAATATATATTATAGACACTATGGACTACAATGGGTTAAATTTAAGCAGGGATAGGGCAAGGTTGCACGAACTCAGGGAGATTGTATACATCATTGACCTGATAGATTGTGAGAGAGACTTGATGAGACCGAAGAAAGATGAAGATGCAGCGTGAGATGATGGGTAGGATGAGATTGATGATAGGAATAATCACCCCCACCCCACCGCTTATGAATATAGATTATCTCTTCATACCATCTTTTCTGGCGCACACTATTTTTTAGAATTTATTTTTAGGGACAATGTTCAACAAATTTATCTGTTATCTTTTCGGTCATAAGTGGCACCCCAACGGAATGATTTGTGAAAGGTGCAGGATAAGATGGTTCGATTATATCAGGAGTAAATAGTTTTTAATGGAACTTAACACTTTAGAAAAAAGATACCTTATCCAGAAGATTTATCGGGATTCTACACTTTTAGAGTTCCTTGAGGAGTTGGGGTTCGCTGATTTGAATAATGTCCACAAGGACTTATGTTCTTTCTTAGAGACTCCATCCAAATTCAAGTTGGTGCTTATGCCAAGATACACATTTAAGTCATCTATCTGCTCAGTGGGGTTTTCATTGTTCAATTTGAACAGAGACCAGAACTTGAGGATATTGATTTACTCTGATGCCAATACGAAAGCGGAGGGGTTTTTATCTTCGATTAAAGACCATATTGAAGGCAAAGTTGCGGGGTCGAAATTCCATTTGGCTTATGACTGGAATCCCAAGAATAAATCAACCAAGTGGAACCAGTCAATGATTGAGATAGACAGGACTACCTCTTATCCTGAACCTTCGGTGGATACGGCAGGGATAGAGACATCCTTAATAGGCAAGCATTATGATTTGATTGTCTTTGATGACATCGTATCGGATAAGAATACCACTACCAAAGAGCAGATGGACAAGGTGGCGGAATGTTACAGGCGTTCCCTCTCATTACTTAAACCGGGCGGGCAAGTTCTTATGACAGGGACAAGATGGCACTTTGGGGATTTATATGGAAGATTGATTGCCGAAAACCAGATACACAAGACTTTTGATATATTCCTGGTAGATGGAGAGGATGACCCCAAATATGGGAAGTATTGTTTTAGCAATATCGGCAAGAGTTCTTTGACAAGGGAATTTCTGGGACAGCAGAAGGCACAACAGGGTTCTTATAATTATTCCTGTTTATACCGCAACAATCCTACCGATGAGGAAACTGCGATATTCAAGGTCGTTGACTTTACATTCTATGGCGAAATCAAATCCGATGATTTATATATTACGGCCACTGTTGATCCCGCAGGCAAGGGTGAGGATTTTACCGCTATTACTGTCGTAGGCACGGATAACAATATGGATATGCACATACTCGATATTGTGAATGAACATCTGCAACCTTCGGAGATAGTCGAGCAATTAGTCAGATTACAGTATAAATACAGGTTCGGGATTTTGGGAGTAGAGACGAATTTCTTCAGGGGTATGCTTGAATATGAGATTAAGCGCAGGAGAGATGAGGAACACAGGGAACGGCCTGATAAATTCAAGTTGTTTGGTATAAATGAATTTAATGCCTCAAGCAAGGATAATAAGTTCAACCGCATAAGGGCACTGCAACCTTACCACGAAAGGGGGGCGTTAAAATTCCCGGGAGAGAAGTTCGAATTATTAAAAGGTGCGTTCAGTGAGTTGGCCTGGCAGATGATACAGTTCCCCAACGCATCCCACGATGACATTATTGATAGCCTTGCGCAGCATCTGCCTTTGATTAGGCGCGGGGGATTGGTAAAAAAAGCGGAATTAAAAGTGAATACTCCCGCTTGGTTGGAGTTGGAATCTTACAAAAAAGAAATAAAATATAACGGGGGATTGCCAAGAAGATTGCGCAGGCAACCCGCAGACTTGGCTTTTAGCTAATGGAAGAAAACGAAGCGATAAAATTATTGGATAAGTTAAAAAGTTTTATGGAGGACACCAACAAGCAGATACAAACTTTAATCTGCAAGACTCATAACCTGGAAGTGAACATATGCAAACTAAAAAAAGAAAAAAAAATAATCATCTCAAATTAAGGAGGGCTAAGATGCCAAAGAAAGAAGCGGAAAAAGAAATAAAAAAAGAAGAAATTAAGAAAGAAGAAAATCCGAATATGATTAACAAGACGGGGAATGTTAATTTTACAGAGGCATAAATTATGTTGAAAATATCTGACGATGAAATAAGGCGTTGGCGCATTGAAATAGACCAGGCGGAAAAGTTTAAGCGGGATGAGTTCGGTTCCTGCCTGAAGGGAGAGATAAAAGGCGTTGGGGAGAATATCGGGTATTTCGAGAACGGATTTTCCACAAGGTATTTGCAGGAATATTCCAAGATAGACCCCAATTACCTCGTGCCCCTGAATATAATCTATCCCATCGTCAAAAACATAATCCCGTCGTTGTATTATAGAAATCCCTTCATCGCCGCTATCCCTAAACGCAAACAAGATGAGGATTCATCATCTTATGTCTCGGCGATAACGAATCATTTTTACAAGCAACTTGATGTCAAGCGTGTTAACCAACAGATTATCTTTGACGCTTATGTGTTGGGTATGGGTGTGTGCAAATTAGGATATGCAACAAGATTCGGAATGGACATCGAGGATGAGGAGTTGGAAAAAAAGCGGGAGAAAGGGAAGATACAACAGATAAAAGAGTTCTTGGGATTATCAAAACCGAAAGAAAAAGATGAACTGCCCAAGAACATAGATTTGAATGAATTTATCATCGCTGAAAATCCCTATGTAACCTGGGTCAATCCGTTTAACTTTGGGATAGACCCGATGGCTAACTCTATCTATGAGGCAAATTATGTCTATGAAAAGATTACCACGACTTTAGATAGGGTTAAGGGGAATAAAAATTACAGCAATACCAAAGATTTAAACGGGATGGATTTAGAGGCAACATTCCAAAAGGATATTCCACCCACCCAAATAGAGAAATTCAAACCGATAGAACTTTACGAGATACATTATAAGACCGACGAGGGAATAAATATCTTGGTCTTGGCTAAAGACCAGGGCGACTATGTCGCTTTAAGGCACGACCAGTCAATCTATGAGATAGACGGATTCCAGTATGAGATTTTGACCTTCAATAAGCACGGGCATAAACTTTATCCCAAATCCGAGATAGATATTACCAAACCTTTACAGGACAGGATAAATAATACCTTTGAGAACATCCTTGAACAGTTGGATAAATTTATGACCAAGTTAATAGTTGATGAAACAGGGATGACCGAAGAAGGCAAGAAAGCGTTAAGGGACGGGCAATTAGGTTCGATATGTTTCTCTAATAAAAACCCTAACGAAGTAGTAAAAGAATTATCAATGGTTCAAGTTAAGGGCGACTTAATGGTATTTATTGACAAGATGGTGGATATTATTTCGCTTGAAACAGGCATCACAAGAGCAATGTTGACTGGTTTAACTTCTGCCGAAACCGCCACCGAAGCCCAAATAGGTCAAGCAGGGCAGAATTTAAGGATTTCAGATAAGGCGGATATGGTTGCGGACTTTTCTAACCGCCAGGGTAGGAAACTTTGGCAGATAATCAAACAGTTTGTTGACTTAGAAGAGATAGAACTTATCACCGGCGATACTGCTTATGATGATGTCACGGGAACGCCCAGATATTCCTGGCTTAACCCCATTGACAAGAATATGCGGGAGAAGTTAATCACTGGTGAATATGATTTCCAGATAGAAGTCGGTTCTACTCAGAAACCTGACTTGCCTGTATTAAGAAAACAGATTGAGAATATGGTGAACATTTTAGGTGGCAAGGGCGTATTGGAGGCATTTGCCGCACAGGGTTACAAAATTGAGTTGGCCGAGATATTCAAGAAATATTTGCAGATGTTCCCAGATGTATTTACGAATATTTCAAGGATTATCAAACGCATACAAACACCCCAACAGGCGATGTTACCGCCATCAGAAGGCGGACAACCCCCAGGAACAGGCGGTGCGGGGATAGGTGCAGTCCCGCAACAAAGACAGAGTAATCCTCCTACACCTGCGGATATTATATCAAGTATGGGGGGCGAGAAAGGCGGACAAATCCCGTTGGCATAAATGGCACGATACCTTTGGAATGAAAAGACACATCAGTTGGAATTGATAGGCGATGGATTTAAAGACCCAAATGCCGGACTTAATGGCCAGGTATGGTGTCCCGAACAAGGTTATTACGATATGGTGTTGTGCAAAAGATTCGAAACTAAAAGAGAAAAACGGGCATATATGAGGGAGAAAGGTCTAATGATGGAAGGAGGAGATAAGCCACAGGCGAAAAAAGAATGTTCAACTTATTATTCTTATCCAGGACAAAAAACTAAAAGTAGGGGTTATAAATTTAGATAACTAAAAGGGAGGAATAGAAATGGCTATAAAAAATGAAATGGTGGGAATAAAGATTGCAAAGCAGAGAAGTAAAGGCGCACCTAAGAGCGACCATCTGGATTCTATACCAGTTAAAGAAAATCCGCAATGTCCTTATACCAACCCGTCAAAGGCACAGGCTAAGGGAATGGAACACAAGGTAGGTAAATTAGGATAAAAAAAAGGATACCAAGATGAATATCAAAGTTCCTACTGGTATAAAATCTCCTACCGTAGTTATTATCGGTGGCGGAACTATGACTGGAGATGAAAAATCCAATAAGTTACAGGAAAAGCGTATGGACTTATTGGAAAAGAGACTTGACCAGCAATATAAAAAGACTACCTCTGGTAATAATGGTAAAGATTACGCCAAAGATATTGAATCTATCCAAAAGTCTTTTATCAATCGCCTTGATAGATTTATTACTCAAAGCAAACAAAGTATTTCAAGCCAGAACAGTAAATTGCTTGAGGCATTGAAAAAGACAGTCAATCAGAAAGTAAAAATAATCAAGGAAAGTTCCAATGGTTCTGACAATTCCGAGATTAAAACTTTTATCAAGAAGATTGATTCTCTTGAGGACGCTATAAGGAAGATTTCCCTTAAGACTGTTAATGTAAATCGTAGCGTAAAACTTGACGACTCTTTCCAGAAATGGTTTGAGAGGATGGAAAAAGCAATCAAAGATGCAAGACCGAGGATGTATCCAAGTCCGAGTTAAAAAAGTTAATTGGTTATTAGTTACCTTTTCTAACTAATCGATTCGCCATCGACTCGGCGTAAAAAGGGAGTAACAAATGGCAAACGAACAGGATGTAAAGGAGACCTCGTCCTCTCCATTGGCGGAAGCAATAGCTTCCTCGCCAGAAGCATTAGAACAACAGTCTCAAGAGGCGCAGACTCCAGCGAAAGAGGAGGTAACTCAAGAGCAGACAGAACAACAGGCGGAAGAAGAATCAAGAGTTCCGTATTCTCGGCTGAAAGAAGTTGTTGATGAAAAAAACTGGTATAAACAGCAATTGGAACAGCGTTTAGCCCAGCAAAATCAGCAACAACCTCAACAACCAGTTACTGACCCATATTCGGGTATGAATCCAGAGGAGGAACGATTTTGGAGGGCAGTTGACCAAAGAGCCGAAAAAATCGCCGAAAGGAAACTGGGGCAGATTTCACCAGTCATTGACGCAGGGAGGATGGAATTAGCAACTATGAAAGTTCAGCAATTCAGGTCTACACATTCAGATATTAAACCAAATTCTCCCGAAGAAATTGCAATCGCTGAACGCATATCTTCCGGTTATCTTCCTGAAGATGCCTACAAAGTGGTGATGTGGGATAAAAAGGTTGCCGATGCCGAGAAACAGGGGAACATCAACGTTAAGCAAAAAATAGAAGCCAAAAAACAAGCCAATGTTGAGCAACGTTCAATACCCTCGGGAGTTAATTCGCACGTGAAAGAGAAGTTGACTTTACGCCAAAGGATTGAACGGGATGCCGCCAATATGGAGTTTTAGGTTTCTATTAAATCGAGGAGTTTCTAATGGCAACTGGTAATAGTTCCTTCACAAAACTGATTACCACGACCCTTCAGAACCTCCCATCGGAAGTTTTTGACGCAGTTTCCACGAATAACGCACTACTTTATATGCTCCAAAAGAGGGGCAATTTAAAGATAGTGTCGGGTGGGCGGACTTTTACCCATCCTATTTACTACAAAGCCAACACTTCTTTTAAATCCTACAACAAGACTGATACCATTGATACGCCTTTAATGGATGATGTTACTCGTGCTGAGTATCCAATAAAGATAGTCGCTGGTTCAGTCGTGATTTCATTGCTTGAAGAAGCGATGAACTCAGGAAACAAAGAGAAGTTGATTGACTTGGTAGAGGAAACCGTAACACGCGCCAAAATTTCTATGGCAGAAGTTATGGGGGATCAGGTATTCGGTGACGGTGCCGGAGACAAGGATATTGATGGAATACGGTTCTTAATCAATCCTGCTCCAGATGGTCAAGCAGATGTAGGTGGCATTGATGCATCTGCGAGTGGAAATGAATATTGGAGAAATCAAATCGGAACTACTGCTGATTTTAATGCAACTACGGCTACATCTCTTGGCAAAATGTCAGCATTAGTGGCGGCTTGCACCTTTGGACGCCAAGGCCCGAGGTTGGTAATTACTACAAAGACCTTATATTCTGAATATGAGGCTATGTTGGCTGCCAATGTTAGATATGTTACGACTGAGTTAGCAGACGCTGGATTTATGCACCTTGCATACCAGACTATGCCACTCATATTTGATGACAATTGTCCGGCGGGTCAGATGTATTTCATTGACACGGACAACCTCTGGTTACAAGTATTGGCAAGAGGCAATATGGAATTAACGGATATGCAACCTTCCCATGACCAATTGATGCGGGTAGCGTTGATGTATCTATTTGGCAACTTAACGACTGGCTCACGCCGGACTAACGGATATCATCCGTGGTCATAATAGGAGGAATAAGATGAAAAAATATCTATTTATCGTCTTGGCACTCCTACTGATGGTCGGAGTAGCCAATGCAACAAACATACCACAAGAAACTGATCCAAAGAACTATCCTACTGTTTGGACTGAATTAGTCTATTCAGCTACAAACATTGCAACTGGTATGGTAGTAGTGTGGGATTTTGATACCTCGGATTCTGACGCTGGTTCTGTTTACGATGATATGTGTCCGTGGGTAAAAGTTTCCGCTACTGCGGATAGTGTATGGACTGCTGGAGTAACCACAATAGGAAAAGTAGGGGGAACTTATGCTATCCAAGCAGGTAGCATAGGCAGGATTATCATTAAAGGCCCTGCTCCTGTTCACAATAACGGAACAGCTGCTACTGTGAACACTATTTGTGCTTCAACAAGTGCTGGTTATGTAGGAGTTAATACGCCAAGCACAGATACTGCTTCTTTGGGTGTGGTAATAAAGGCTTCGGCTGCTGGTAATGATGTAGAAGCGGATTTAGGTGCAAATTCTTCGCTTATTTACATTGATCCAACACTGAATCCTTCAAGTTAACAAAACTGGGGGCGGGAATCCTGCCCCCTTTTGTCTTTATATGAGAATATTATTACTTTTAATTTTACTATTATCGGGTTGTGCCACAACTTTTCAACCTTCTGGTAATGACGGAAGAAAGACCGAATATTATTGGGCTAAACAAACCTGTTCTTTATGCCACAAACCTTGCGGGTATTTTAAGATTATGAATAAAAAGAAAATTGTATGTGCGGGTTGTTTTGAGAAAAGGTATAAATGATAAACCTTTTCCTTGTGTTCTTTTGTTTATTGCCCTGGGGGAGTTTCTTTTTTAAACAAGTTGATATTTGGCATAGCACAGGGCAATTCGTTCAGGTCGGTATCCTGATATTATTCTACTGGTCGTTCTTTGAAAAACCGAAATCAGTCCAGATATTAAACAGGGCATTGGGTTCATTTATCTGTTGGGCTGGATTGACAACCGCTTATGGTTGGATAACGGTATTCGCTACTTCTAAACATTATCCTATCAAGATATTTATGCCATTCTTTAATCTATTATGCCTGATATTGCTCTATAAGTTGATTGTGGAATACCTTGATGGCAAGAATATAGAAAGAATATTGAGATGGCTAAAATATAGCGTGATGTTACTTATTATTTACTGTACCTTGCAATATTTTAAACTTGACGAATTTTTTAGTGGGATAAATAACACTGGCGACCAGTTGGTAGGGACTATCGGGAATCCGATGCACCTTGCGGGGATGTTGGCGATGTGCCAACCCTTATTCTTCAAGAAAAGTTTTGAGAATATATTATCCCTGATTGTCCTTTGGTCGGTAATCTTATTGACAGGTTCTGCCACAGGGTTGATAGCGGGGATAGCAGTTATATTGTTCTGGTTATTTTTCAAGAAACGATTGGCGTTCACAATCGCCTCGGCAATATCGGTTCTTTCTCTCATTGCATTATATTTTTACAAAAGCAATTTTTTCTTTAACTCCGACAGATTCAGAGTATGGGGTTTGGTTTGCAAGGCAATAAAGGATAAATTTATCACGGGTTTCGGACTTGGGACTTATGGGATAAGCAATATAGGCGACACTAACATACATTGGCAGCATACTCATAATGAATACTTGCAGATTATTTTTGAGTTAGGTTCAATCGGATTAGTTTTGGTTCTTTGGTGTATCTGGGATTATTTTAGATTATTCAAGTCATTAAAAACAGATTTGACAATCAGGTTAGCAAGTATATTCTTCGGATTTTGTTTATTATGCGGAGTGACGTTTTTTAGTCATTTATGGATTACAAGTATTATTGGAATGATGGCATACGCAAGTTTATACGCAATTAAAAACACGGAGGTAGCGTGAGAACCCGTTTAGAAATCAGGAATAGAGTAGCAACCGACACAAGGGAAACACAGATAAATACTTCTATTGAAGAATGGATAAACCAAACATTGGCAGAAATCAATGACCCCGCCTGGGCTTTTGAACAAGTTATTGCTATGCGCGGATATAATCATAACTGGTCGTTCAATCGCAGGAAAGCAACTCTTATTGTTGGTTCTGGTATTTATACCAAATTATTACTTCATTGCGACGGAATTGATGCTTCGACTACCTTTATCGATGAAACAGAAAAAATAATAACCGCTAATGGAACCGCCCAAATAGACACTGCACAAAGCAAATTCGGCGGGGCTTCTGGGTTATTTGGTGGAGTTGACGCTTATTTATCAACTCCAGACCACGCTAACTGGAATTTTGGCATAGGAAATTTTACCATAGATTTATGGATTAGGTTCAATACGTTGACTAATGCTCAAATATTTATGGGGCAATACGAGGATGCAAATAATTATTGGTATCTTATGAAAGATGCCAATGCCAATGGCAATAAGTTGAGTATGAAATTCGTTGATGGCGCTACTACGAAAGGTAATTATGTTATGACAAGTTCGTGGTCGGGAGTGGCAATCAACACTTGGTATCATTTAAGGTTTGTAAGAAGTTCAGGGGTTGGGTATATATTTATAGATGGAACATCCCAGACTCTTACCGAATCTACCGCATTTTCGTCTAATGATGTAGGTGATATGTCCGCAGTATTGACTATCGGTCAGCAGAATTCTGCCAGTTATTTTGATGGTTGGATGGATGAAATAAGAGTATCCAAAGGCATAGCAATATCAACCGCCGATTTTACATCTCCGACAGATGCTTTCACTTATAGTGTGGATACGGAGTTCTACCAATTACCCAGAGATGTAGATAAAATATCTTTAATCAGGCAGACTGCTACTCCAATAAAAATCAGATTTATCCCAGACGATTTATTCTACGATTATATTCCTAATCCCACCGCCACGGGAAACCCCAAATGGTATCGTATATGGGAAGAAGAAGGTGTCAGGGTAAGGTTATCCTTTGATGACACAATTGAGGTAATTTCATCTTCGGCTTCTGATACTACCCAGACAATAAGGATAGTTGGTTATGATACAAATGGTTTATTAAGGACGGAAAGTTTAACATTAACAGGCCAAACCGTGGTTTCGGGGACTATTACCTATGATGCAGGAAAAGTATTAAGGGTATCAAAATCAGATAATACGACAGGTGTAATTACTGTAAGAAAAGCAACTGGGGATGTTACACTTGTCCAGTTAGCCCCCACTGAAAGGGCTGGACGTTTTAAGATTATTTCTTTATATCCCATACCTACATCAGCAATCACTCTTTACATAGAATACTTTACCACTATACGCAGATTAGAAGGCGACAATGATGTCCCTGATTTAGATGAGAAATGGTTATGGGTAGTCAGACTTGGCGCAATGGCGAAGGTATATCAATACCAGAATAAAGAAAGTCTGTTCAATACCACGCAGGCATTATTCGCTTCGGCGGTAAGAAGTATGGTAAAGGCAGATTTAGGGAATGTAGATTATATCCCTTATTTACGAAGTCAGTTGGATAGTATAGGCCAGAGAGATATTTTAGATTTGTGCGATTTACCGTTAGGCTAAATATGAAGAAATTATTACTTACATTATTTTTAGTATTATCTTTATCTTACGCAAACGCGCAGGAGAAGGCAAGGGTTTTTCCTGAACAGGGATTGCAGACCTTCCTCGGTCTCGATGATACTTCAAGTCCACCGATAGTAAAAGATGGCCGTGCCGCAGATATCCAAAATATCACCCTTGATATAACTGGCGCAGCTTCAAAACGCAATGGTTATGCGTTTCATTGCTTATTAGATACTCTTGCCTTAGTTGATGATTTCGAGGCAGTAACAGGTATGCACGAAATCTATGCCTCAACTGGTATTCGCACAAAGATAGCCACTTGTGGTAATAAGTTATTTGCTATCACAAAGGCAGGGGTAAAGACTGATATTACAAATGGTGTTACCATTACCGAGGGCGAAGATTATCAATGGTCATTCATTACCGCACTTGATTATGGAATAGGGACGAATAATGTTGACCCTCCGATTAAGACTCAAGGGACTTCCGCAACTACTTCCGCGCTTTCCTTTACTGGCCTTTCCAATACAGTTACCGATGCTAAATGTATTATTTGGTGGAAAAATTATCTCATCATTGGAAATACTACTGAAGCGGTAACTGGCGTTCATCCCACCCGTATCCGATGGTCTAATGTCGGTTATATTGAAACTTGGTCGAATGACGATTATGTGGATATTGCTACTTTAGGCGGTCAACAGATAGAAGGTTTTGCCACTCTTTATGATAACCTTTATATCTTTCTTACCGATAGTATCTATAAAGTATCTTTGGTCGGGGGCGATGAGTTAATAAATGTCAGCAAGGTAAGCGAGGGCATAGGTTGTATCGCCAAAAATTCAATCCAGAACATACAGATAGGAAATTCCGAAGGTCTTATATTCTTATCCAGGGACAAGACAATAAATTTCTGCGATGGCGTAAAGGTTCAGGAAATATCAACTAACATCAGTAATTTAATGGATGATTTATCTTCGGCTCGGCTTCCTTATGCGGTAAGCATAGATGACCAGGAAAACGCCCATTATTATTTGGCAGCGACTACCTCTGGGACAAATGATTTACTTTTAGATTTCCATTATGGCATAGGGGAATGGTCAAAACATATACAGATAGATGCAAATGCTTTCTGCGTGGCCAATGATAGCAATGAAAAGCCACAGATATATTTTGGGAATTACCATTCGGTAATATATCAGATGATTGACCCCGATAAAGACAGTGATGTGGGTGGGGATACTGGAACAATAACAAGCACGGGAACTTATGATACAGCAACCGCTACGGGACAAACAGTCTTATACGATACCTCTGCCAACTTTACCGCAACTGGAGTTATTGTAACTGGGGCGATAGTATCTTTTACATCGGGAACTGGAGTAGGGACAGAAGTAGTAATTACAAGTTCAATACCTACGGGACTTATGGTTACAGGGATTACTGTTACGGCTATCACGGGGACTACTTATTCTATTGGTGCAATAGACGCATACTACACGACTAAATGGTATGACACTGGTTCTGCGGTTATGCGCAAGAATTTTGGCGAGTTATTCCTTTGGGCTTCTGCGGATACTTCCGTAAATATGCAGGTTTATTATGCGACTGATTTCGCTAATACAATAACTTCAACTGATGTGGATATAGGCACAGAGGGTAGCCTTTGGGGGACTGCTATATGGGGAACAGATGTCTGGGGCGGTTCTGAAACCAAACTTTCAATAATACCCTTGAATGTTTCAGGCAGGTATATCAAGTTAAAATTCAGCGAGAATAGTATTGACGAACCGATGGATTTGCTTGGATACAATATTTTATTATGGGACTTGGATTATAAATAATGAGAAGGATTATTTGCGGATTCATTTTGGGAAGTCTATTAGTAAGCGGGATAAGTTATGCTTACAGAACCCCTAAACCGCAGAGGATTACCGACTTTAACCAGAACGGATTAGTAATACTTAATGAGAATTTAGAACAACTCTGGAATGTAACGAATGGAAGATACAATCTAAATATTACCACGAATAATCCCGATGGAAGTTTGCAGGGAAATGGGGGAGATATGGTTTTATTCAATAATAGTGGAACTTACTATCTTGAAATAAATACTACTGGGGCGAAAGTTTGGCGCGGGGTAGTCCTTACGAATACGCCATAGGAGATAAGATGAAAAAAATATTATTTGTTTTGATACTTTTATTACTTCCAACTTTTTTATATTCTGCACCGCCTTCCAGAGTTTATACTTATACAACAGGCAATAAAATCAATCCATCGGAAGTTACGCAGAACGAAGATGCTATTTTTAATTATCTATCAAGAGGTGTTGATAAATTTGCAGGTGCTATTGAAACTGGCAATATCCTTGATGGCACACTTACCAATGCGGATATATCGGGGAGTGCGGCGATAACTTATGGGAAGTTAAGTTTAACAGGCGGGATACTTAATGCCGACATATCTTCTTCGGCGGCGATAGTAGATACTAAATTAGCACAGATTACTACCGCTTCAAAAGTTCATACTTCTTCTATTACTGGTGGATTAACTTTACCCTCAGGTGCAGTATTCTTTATGATAACTGGTAGTTGTCCTACTGGTTCAACAGATGTTACTGCGACATATACAGGTAAATCTGTAAGAATAAATGCCACTCAAGGGTCAACTGGCGGTTCAGATACAGTAACAATATCAGAAGCAAACTTACCAAGTCATATTCACGCAGCAGGAACTTTGACTGGTGGGGCGCATACACATAGTCTTCCTTATAATACCACTGGCGGGGAGAATCCAGGTTTAACTACCCCCAGCACAGCTGGGTATGAGGGTGCCTCTCCTTCTACAGGTTCAGCTGGCGCAGTTGCAGTCACAGGTTCAACTGGAGCAATTGGTTCAGGAACGGCAACAACAATAACTAATCCTTATGTAACTTGTAAAATGTGTCAAGTGAATTAGGTGTTAGATGAACTTCTGCAAATCGCCAAATGTTAGAAATAATTAAAGACGAATTGGGAAATATAAAAGCATGTCTTGAATTTTATTCTGTTAATGAAAAAGGCGAGTGGGATTTCAAAGGAATTTATTGTTGGATAAATGAAGTTGCGGTTTCAAAATCATATCAGAATAATGGATGTTTAAGAAAGTTTGTAAAAATAATAACCTCCAAATATCCGCAGTTTCAGTTCGGATACTTTTGGCGACAGAATAAATATCCTGATAGAAAAATTAGGATATATCACAAGGCAAGATGGATGAAATTATTAAAATGAGAGATAAATTAGGCAGATTTGTAAAGGGGAAACATCCTTCTATTGAAACTGAATTTAAAAAAGGAAACAAGGGGTTTTGGTTGGGTAAAAAAAGATTAAATATGACAGGCAAAAATCATCCTATGTATGGAAAACATCATACCGAAGAAACAAAAGAAAAATGTAAATTGGCAAATTTAGAAAAACATCGTTCTCCAAAAACAGAATTTAAGAAAGGAATAGTTCCCTGGAATAAAAATAAAGAATTACCACAATTTTATGGTGATAAACATCCTAATTGGAAAGGTGGAATATTTCCCTGCATCGATTGCGGAACATTAGAAAAATCTCATTATGTAAAAAGATGTTTTGAGTGTGGAGTTAGATTTTATAAAGGTGAACATTCACCCAACTGGAGAGGTGGTTTATATAAATATCCATCAAAGTTTAATAAGACATTGAAAGATTTTATTCGTCGTCGTGATAATTGGAAATGTCAAAAGTGTGGGGCACCACAGGAAGAATTTATAAATAAATTACCTGTTCACCATATTGATTATGATAAAAATAATTGTAATTTTAATAACCTTATAACGCTTTGTAAATTATGCAATACAGAGGTAAATTTTAATAGAGAATATTGGACAAATTATTTTCAAGAAAAAATAGGAGGTCTAAAATGGGCGGGACAAAATCTGAAGTAATCCAACTTCCAACAACACCAGCTCCAAATCCATCGGAGACGTCAGCACAATCCCTACAAGCACAATTACAATATAATCCTCAATTATATGAGCAATATGCGCAGATGTATCAACAATATATGCCTCAATTAGCCGCCACTGATGTTTCTTTGCAACAACAGTATGCACCTTTAATGCAGGCACTTCAGCAACAGATGTATCCAGAACAAGGAAAATTAGTTGAAGCATTGGCGGGTCAAGCATTGGGTATGATGGGTTCGCAACAATATGCTACCCCAGAACAACAGGCTGCAGTAGATGCCATAAGACAACGGGAATCGAATAGATTATCGCAATCAATGCGTTCCCGTGCAAATCTCGGTGGGAATTTATATTCTGGAAACGCCCAACAAATGGAAAGTAGGGCACAACAAGAATTAAGTCAAGGATATGCGGCACAAGATATTGATAGATTAAGACAGCAACAACAAATGGCATTGCAATATGCGGCTCCCATAGCTCAAATAATGTATCCTCAAATTCAACAACCACAAATGCCAACATATACACAACCCGTAGTTCCTTCGGCTGACACTCTCTATAATGCCTATTATGGAGCCAGTCAGCCGAATTATCTATATCAACAAGGTTCTCAAAGTCCTCTATGGGGTTTAGCAGGTTCTGTTGCTGGCGGTATTAGTGGAGGATGGGCAAATAATTTCTTTAAAAAATAATTAGGAGGTAACAATGTCTATTCAAGTTTTACCCGCTCAAAGAACAGGTGGACAAGATTTTGTTGACGCATTTACTCCCTATATACAACTTGCTTTTCAAGCAATGATGAAACGACAATTAGAAGAGCAGCAACGCCAACGCAATATCCAACAGGCGCAACAAATGATGCCTGAAGCATTTACTTCTGATTATGAAGCGGCGACAAGAGGACAAAAAGGAGTTAATGTAAATTTACAACAAGGATACCAACCTACCCCTGAAATGTGGCAACAGATTTATCAAGGACAAACCGGTAAGACTACTGTGCCATCGCAATATATGAAATTTATGCCAGAACAGGCGCAGAAGTATCCGGGGATGGGAATAAACTTCCAGACTGGAGAGATGGAATATAAAGTGCCTTCAAATTTTGGCACTATGCCTATTATAAATATAACTTCGGAAGGTAAGGCTGAACAGATAGGAACAGCCCCGAAAGGTGCAAAAATAGTAAGTGGAATGGGTGAACCAAGTCCCGCACAACAAAAATTTGAAGCAGAACAAAAAGAAAAAACACAGCAATTAGAAGAAAAATCTCAATTTATTAAAGACTCTGCATCTGATGCTCTTAATACAATAGGTGAGATTGAAAAGGGTATAGGGCATTTTGGTTTATTTGGACAACTTCCTTCAATTCCAGGAACTGAAAGATATACCTGGGAAACAAATATAAATAAATTATTATCTGGAAAAATGATTGATTTAATGACTAAAATGAAAGAAGCAAGTAAAACAGGTGCTACTGGCTTTGGACAATTAAGCGAGAAGGAAGGACAAATATTACGGGAAGCATCTACGGCATTAAAAAGAGGTCTTACTCCAGAGAAAGCACAAGAATATTTGAATAGTATGAAAGCGACACTTCAGAAAGTAATGCAAGGTGGACAGCAACTACAACAAACAGGTTTAGAATATCAGAAATATTTACAAGCAATCGGAGGTCAATAATGCCTCTCACACAAGAACAATTCCAAAAAGCAAGAGAATCAGGTTTTTCTACCGAACAGATTATTGAATTTGAAAAAAGAAGAATAACAGAACAACCACAACAATCAATTTCTCAACCTCAAATTTCGATTCAAGAACAACCTCAAATTCCACAACAGCAACCGCAAGAACCATTTTATAAACGGATGATGCAACCATCTATCTTTGGCCCAATCGGACAGGCATATCAGGGTATCCCTGAAAGTATTAGAACCAGATTACAAGAATCAGGATTATTTGGGCCATTAGGAACTAAGGGAGGGCAACAAGTTGTTTCTGCACCTTATAATATCGCCAAAGGAATAACTGGATTTGCCCAAGAACAACTTAAAAGAATACCGAAAGTTAAAGAAGCATATCAAACACCACAAGCCCTCGGTATGTATGGGCCATTGGGAGTTGGCGCGGGTTATTTGATGAAACCCGAACAGAGAGAAAAATTCGCCACAGGAACTATCTCTGAATTAGGCGGGATATACGGAGGTGGAAAAATATATCAGGGGTTATTTAATTTTGTAAGTAAATTCAAGAATTGGCTCAATCCTAAAAATCAAATTAAATTAGCCGAAGAAACAAGAAATAATTTAATGCAACAGAAAGATAAAATAATAGAAAAATATGGAGATGCTTACAATCGTATTATAAAACAATCCAATAAACAAATATCAATACAAGAACCTTTATTAAACTTGATTGATGAATCAGATGATATAGTCAATACCTTAAAAGGGAATCAAGAAGTTTCAGAGGCACTTGCAAGGGGTGAACCAAATGCCAAAAGGGTAATGAATATAGTCAATACCTTTATGGAAAAACCCCAAGAAATACAAAACTTATCGTTGCAAGAAGCGGATGGATTAGTCAAGTATATTAAAAATTTACCAGGGCTTAGGGGAAAATTTGCAAGTCAATATAAAGGTAGGCAGGTAGACTTTACTAATGCTGAACGTGTATTAAATAATTTTGCTAATGATATTAAAGCTCAAGTTTTAAATCAAGCCCCAGAGATGACTATGGTCAATAGGGAATACGGAACATTTATGTCTAATTACAAACAGATAAGAGGGTATCTAAAATGGAACAATGCAGTAACCAATATGAAAAATATACATAAATTAGACCCTGCCATATTAGATAAATTTCAACAGATGTTGCCACAGAATTTATTGAAGAATGTTTTACAAATGAATAGAACAGTCAGAAATGCAGAATTATTAAAAAGAATAGGAATTAGGGTAGGAGAAGGCGCAGCATTAGGAGCAACCGGATATGCTATTTATAAGGGTGGGAGACGATAGGAAAAATAATCACAATGGCTATTCCCAATATTATCCAAAACCAAAAATTATTTAATATCCACATAGTATCAAAAGTATACATTACATTTTCTAAAATGCAAGGAGAATAAATATGCCATTCTTACGCAATGAACAGCAGGTGTATTCAAGAAATCAAGGTCTAAAATATCGCGCCTCGTTTACCGCCGAAAATCAAGTAGAGTATGAAGGTTGGGCAGTTGATAATGATGCCGCAGAGGGAGATTTGAAATGGCAAATTTTAAAGCACACATACCTTTCAGGCAATCTAACCGCGAGTAACTGGGCTTCTTCTGGCGGTCATTCTACTGATGATTTTATATTTAGTTGGACTTTGAAAGCTAATTACTTTTAAACCTATGAAAAAACTATTCTTATTATTATTCTTAATTCCAACCTTAGTTTTCGCACAAGGTGGTGGAGGTTCAGGTTCTCATATTACATCAGAAGCACAACATCCACTTCGCCATCGTATCGGAAGAATACTCATAGATGAAGATATAGATACTGTTCCCTATGGTCTTATTGCCACAGGTATCACGGTAACAAACGGGGCAACCGCTTCAGGCATCATTATTATCAAGGAAGATTCTGATGATGGCGTTAATTACGCTTCTTTTACCGTTCCTGCCTTAACAGATAATACAGTTTATATTTTACCCACCGACGATGGTAACGCAAATGAAGTCTTATCAACTAATGGTGCCGGTGTCTTGGATTGGGCGGCCGCAGGTGGTGGTGCTCCTACCGATGCCGATTACCTCGTAGGCACTGCTAATGGCTCTTTATCCGCAGAAATTGTCGTCGGTGCAACCCCGGGTGGCGAATTAGGTGGCACTTGGGCTTCTCCGACCATAGATGATAGTCTTGCGGTAACAAACTGGAATTTAACAACGCCTACCCTTACAACCTCAGCCACAGTAACAGATGCCTTTACTCTTGGCTTAGGCACAGGCAAAGGGTTAATCCAGTTTGATGATGAGACGACTGATTTTATATCTTTGCTTAATGCTAATGTGGGAATAGGAACGGCTACTCCAGGTTACAGATTAGAGGTACCGTGGTTATCTGGAGATACAACTACTACGGCTTATTTTGGAAGTAGCAATGCAAATAATAACCAGACTGCTATTTATGGAAGGTCTTATTCAAATTATGCTGTCTATGGGCAAAGCACGAGTAGTTTAGGTGTTTATGGCGTTAGTGTAAGTGGTTATGGTGTTTGTGGCGTTAGTTCAAGTGGTTTTGGTGTCTACGGTATTAGTTCAAGTGGCATTGGTGGATATTTCTTAATCAATCCAACTTCTACAAATACCACAGTTGAAATAATGAGATTAGGAAGAGACACATCAGAAACAGCCGCAGCAAATATTGGTGGTGCGATAAATTGGTATTTAGAAGATACCGTCGGAACAGCAGAACTCACAGGCAGAATATCAAATATATTGACTACCGCAACATCTGGTTCTGAAACTTCTGCTTTTACTTTCTGGACAAGAACAGGTGGTGCAGCGATTGCAGAGGTATTGAGAATCGATGGTTCTGGCAACGTCGGCATTGGCACTACGGCACCATATAGTTTACTTGACGTTTCTTCAATAACTGGTGGTGTTTTTACCTTATCAAGATATGACACCTCTGTAACTGCTGCTGATGTTTTAGGTCAAATAAACTTTTGGTCAAATGATACTTCAACGACTACAAATCCATTGGCAGCGCAAATACAGGTTACAGCAAAAAATACAATCGCAACCGATATAAACCCTGGCGTGATGAAGTTTTATACTACGCCAACTGGAGTGGCGGCGGCACTCACATTAGCACTAACTCTTGATGAAACACAGGCGGCGACCTTTGCCAATACGGTAAATGCGACTACATTTGTAGGTGCTTTGACAGGCACAGCTTCAGGAAATCTCACCTCTGCAAGTATAGACACTTCTGCCGAATTATTAGCAATCGTAGGAGATGAAACTGGTTCTGGTGCTGGGACTCCTTTATTGGTATTTAATCAATCGCCCGTTTTAGTAACCCCCAATATCGGAGTAGCAACAGCGACAGCGAACATAAAAGGCGAGCCGAAGCATTGGCATATTTCAATAATCAATCCCAATGGTGCTGTTACTGCCTCTACTATAATCCCGATTTGTAACCTTACCGATGCGGCATTGACGATAACCAGAATTACGGTTTCTACTTCTTCTGCCTCTTATGAAGCCGCATTTGATTTGAAATGGGCTGACGCAAGGATAGGATTAGGTAATGCGGCAGTATTGCATATATTAGACACTACGAGTGGTGTCTCCGATACAGGTGCAGAAACTCTTGCAGTTGCTGCAGGAAAATTTGTGTATTTATCTTTCGACTCCGCACCTAATGCTTTGATGACAGATATGGTGGTGGATGTAGATTATGATTACGACTAATAAGGAGGCAATATGTTAACAGCAATAGTTACAAAGAAATCAGTTATCAATCCGCAACCTAAGTTATTTATCATTACCTTCAATCTATCGGTCAGCGAAGGAGCAACAACAGTTATCAATCAGGATTTTTCTACAGAATATCGGACAGGGGAAGCTATTTCAAACAGGATAAATGATGTTACGGGAAAAATGCAAGAAGTGATAAATTGTTATAAGGCGGCTCAGGTAATATTTAACAATGCACAATTAGATAGTGCGGTGAGCACAATAAACGGAGGGCTTTCATTATGAAACGGATAATTAGTTTAATCTTCGTAGGATTATTTTTATTCGCCAGCACTTGCTATGCCGCAGACACCATAACTGTTCTCGATGGTATCCAGTTTGCCAAGCCCGCAACGGCAGATGTCTGGACTTTAGATACTGCGACACTAACGCCAGTAGTAACTTATACAGTAGTTTTGCCTCCTACTGCTTCGGGAGCAAGGGTTATTTTTAATTCAGCGGAATCGACTGCGGCAACCAGATTTCACGTTAGGGTTAAATTGACAAAACTTTCAGGCATAAGCACTTTGGCTAAGACAGAAAATACGCAGGCTCTTGAGTGGTCATTAGTAACACCACCAGAGGTCTTGGAGACGGGGGCTATTGATGTTTCGGGTGGATATGAGAATACATTGCATATTGACTGCGTTCTTACTGATGTTACGGCTTGCACAGCAGGAGTTGAAATTATCGTTCAGGTAAGAAGTGAGGCGTCGCTTGATGAATGGACAGACTTAACACGATTTGGTGGTCCAACAGGAACGGCATTTCAATCAGATTTTGTCGGGACAGCAAACGATATCGGGGATACTACCTTGGATGTTACTAATCCAGCAACAGGAAACCTTGACCACGTTGGGAAATTTATATTCTTAGAGGATACCGCAACCATAGCCCAATGTGAAATAGCATTTTTAGTTTCACAATCAGGTAATTAAGTTATGCGTAAAATAATTTCTTTATTTTTAGTCTTTATTCTTTTCTGTCCTTCATTCTGTTATGCAGAAAGGAATAAACCCCCTCTTGGCTCTCAAATCAACTGGTCTCACCCTCTCTCCAAAGGTCTTGTAGGTTGCTGGTTGATGAATGAGGGGGGAGGGAATAAAATCAATGATATTGCTAGAAAAAATAATGGGACTAATAGCGGGGGGACTTGGAATACCACAACTAAAGGAAAGGTATTATATTTTAATGGGAGCAGTTATGTAAACTGTGGTTCTTCGGGTAGTATAAATAGTATTTCTACGGCAATATCATTAGTAGCGTGGATTAAAACAAGTAGTTCTACTAATAGCATACAAATAATTTCACATGATGGAGTTGCAAGTATACCCGTAAGATGTTGGGACCTTGATATATACGTAAGTAAGTTACAAGCTAATTTTTGGGATAGTACAGGTAATCGGAGTTATACTGATAGTCTCACTACAGTAAATGATAATGTATGGCATTTTATAGTAGCAACTTGTGATGCTAAGGGAGATAGAAAAGCAAGAGTATATATTGATGGAAAATTGGACAATACAGGAACGCAGGGCAATTTTTATGATTTGAATACCTCATTAACAAGAATGGTTTATATTGGTGCAAGAGATTATACAACAGCATGTTATTTTACAGGTTATATCTCTGATGTTTGTGTCTACAACCGTGCCTTATCCCCCCAAGAAATACAGCAACTCTATATAGACCCGTATTGTTTTATTAAGAAACCTTCATTAATAGATTGGTTTAAGGCGGTAGTAAGTGGCGGTTACACAGGTCAAGTTTTCGTTGTGTCTGACTGACATGTTTACTTTATTTATAAAATTATGGCTCAAATTCTTTGAATGGCGGAGTAAATTTAAAAAGAGATTCGGCGATAGAGAAGACCATATGGGGATGAGGAAATAGGAGGATTTATGAACTTCTTAGGTTTTGAAATAAAATTGGCGGGGGGCAATAGTAAATATGTAAAAAAAGATGATTGCCATTTTGCTATGGATAGTATCAATAAACGTTTAGATGACCATAATTCAGCCATAAATGTTCGTGTAGATGACCTTATTGGCAAGGTTGATATGGTCGTAGATTTGCTCAAAAATGGAAAATGAGAGGCGCATAAATAAATGCGAATGTGGCAGCACAATGTTTTATAGGGAAGGAAATTTAATCATCTGTGCCAAGATAGAATGCGATAGAAAATGGCCGATGAAACGAGAAAAGGACAAAGATATTCCTACATTCAAAGAATTAAGAGAACCTTTTATCTGATGGTTGAATGTTTTGGAACTATGTATCAAGGAATTATGAGAGATGAGATTATGAAGAATAAATTTGTAACTAATAAGATTTGTCCCACTTGCCTAACGCATACTGTAATGAAAAAAACTAAACGGGGATTAGTGTGTTGCGAGTGTGGGACTTTAGTGGAGGAAATTAAAAAGGAGGGAGTATGAACATAATGGCAATAGTGCAATGGTTTCAGACAAACTGGGCAAATATCGCAAATGTGATAGCATATTTAATTGCGATAGCGTCTATCATAGTGAAATTGACCCCGACTCTGAAGGATGACAATATCCTATTGGGGATTATCAAGTTTATCGGAAAATATATCGCACTTAACAAAACCGTAACTGACGAAGATAGACCAAAATAAAATGGGTTGGGTATCACTTGCGATTGCGGTTATCACGGGAGTAACATTACTAATAAAATATCTCCTTAGTGATAAACGGAAAATAGCACAATTAAAAGCGAGGCAATATGAATTGGAACAGAAACTCCGCAAGGCACTGGCAGATAATAATACTGTTGCTATCAGCCAGTTGTCTATTGAACTTGAACGGGTGCGCCTGGAACTCAAAGGTTATTCTGACGCAAAATGAAATGCGCCCTATTATTCCAAAAGGCACTACCTATAAAGCCTTATGGGACGGCAAGGTTCAGGATTTAATCGCAGAGGCAGACAGGGTTACTATGCCAAAGGGTGATTATTTGGACTTACAACAGAAGGCGGATAAGTGCCAATGAAAATCCTCTTGATATTAGGATTATCAATTTTGAGGATTATGTCATAGATGTTATTTATATTGCAGATATCATAAACTAATATGAAAATTTTAATCTGGTTACTCCTATCTTTAATTTCGGGATGTTTATACAGACTTGGTGGCATAGGTAAGCCCTTCAATACAAAATATCGTGATATTGGCTGTCCTTTAGTGCTTTTAGGGGCAGTAATAGCCTTATTTGGCTTAAAATGGACATCCTGGTGGGTATACCTCGCTACTTTCGGTTTATCCTGGGGGGCATTGACTACCTATTGGAAGAAAAAAGGCGAAGATGCTAAATGGTGGAATTGGGCATTGCACGGTTTCTTTGTAGGTCTGTCTACAATTCCTTGTATGTTTTTAGGCATATCCTTGTATGTTCTATTACTTAGAACAGTTGTGCTATCTTTTGGAACAATGCTTTGGTCGGAATGGCAAGGCAATGTTTTCTGGGAAGAATTTGGCAGAGGGTTTTTGATTATAGTAACGATACCGATATTATTGATTTAAAGCGTGGCAATGGCTTGCGTGTGTGTTCCCCAAAATTTGGTGATTCGTCAAGTGTATGAAATCTGAAACGTTACCCAACGCAACCGATGCGAAAGTTCGGTGAAAAGATACCGCATAAATGTCCACTTTTGTTTAATGTCCACTAAAAAGTGAACATTAACCCATTTCTCTAAAATGAAACACCACAAGATTAAAATCACTCTCGTTGATAAATTAGAAAAATAGGACAGATGACCCATAAGGGTAACATAGGCGTAATTGGAGATACACACGAGCCTTTTTGCCGACTTGATTATTTAAATTTCTGCGTAGAAATCTTTGACCGTTGCAAATGTAAAATAATCATTCATATTGGCGACTTAGTAGATAACCACGCAATATCCTACCACGAACACGATCCAGATGGTAAATCCCCGGCAGACGAAATGAATGAGGTAGATAAGTATTTAAAAAGATGGTTTGATGCCTTCCCAGATGTATATCTTTGCTTAGGCAATCACGATAGGTTAGTAGAAAGGAAATCCAGGACATTCGGGTTGCCAAGTAGAGCATTAAAGACCTTTAGGGAGATGTGGCATTTACCTTTGGGTTGGCAAGATAATTTTAGTTGGGAATTTTACGGGGTAAGATTTGTTCACGGAACAGGATTATCTGGCCCCAATGCACATATCCGGGCCGCAGAACAAAACAGGCAAAGCACGGTAATAGGTCATACCCACTCAACAGCAGCCACTAATTATCTTGTAAGCGAGAATGACAGGATATTTGCTATGAATGTAGGTTGTGGAATAGACAGAAATACTTATGCTTTTGAATATGGCAGATTTCTACCCAAGAAACCTGTTCTTGCATGCGGAGTGGTTACGGATAAGGGTAAATATTGCCAAGCATTTCCGATGGATTTATGAAAACCTTTGACCGTCCCGAAGCATTGGAAGGATATACCCCGAAACTAAAAACTCCCTGTGGTTCACTTTATCTTACTCTTAATGAGTGTGATAACAAACTCTGCGAAGTCAGAGTTACTATGGGCAAGTCTGGAACTTGTATGAACATAATGCTCCAGACTATCGCCTTGTTAATTTCAGTAATGTTACAGTCTGGGATAAACAAGGATAAGATAAAAAAAGTCCTGCTCAATCAATTTGAGGGCAACTGCGGTAATACTATCTGGTATGGGGGAGAAAGATACCATTCGTGCATAGATTTTATGATAAAAAGGATATTGGAGGATATGGCCTCTAGGGGAGAGATTAACCTTGAAGAAGAAGAAATTACCCAACAAACACAAGAGAAAGCATAGTAAAAGGGTAATATCTTACTATACATTCGGCAGGGAAACAAGGGATTGGTTAGGTAAACCCTAAATGTTCATTATTCAGCAGACATTTGAATATACTGAACATTAAATACATCTTTTGTCATTTACCACCTTGCTATATAACAGAATTTCTAAATCCTGGATGTTAAGTTACCATATTTATGGTAAGAATAGACCATATATAACGAATTGTATGAAATGGGCATAGTTACTAATGACAAATCCTTAATATATAGGTATCATCAAAGACCTACCGTAGATGAGTCTATCCAGAATAATCTCTATTGCAAAATGCACTTCCCTGCTATAAAAAAGGTAAGATGTGGAAGGATGACATTTTGCCCTGCCTGTAAAGGTAAACAGATTTCCCTACCAAGTGGTAAACCAATAAAATAATAGAGGTGCTCCTTACTTAAAAAGTAGGGTAAAAAATAGTTTCCGACGCTGTTTTTTATTTTTCTTGACAAGTGGAGAGAATATAGTATAATTACCACTGATGATAAAAAGAGAGAGTTTCAAGATAAATTCAGAGTTATTAGACCAAGTGCGAACATTAAAAAAAAATGATAGGGGTTCTATTACTTGGCATTTAGAAAGAGCGTTGAGAAATTATTTAATTGCGAAGAAAATCCTAAAGGAGTAGTTAATGAAAGACCTGCTGATGAAACATATTATTAACCTTACTCCTGGTAAGTGTGAAAAAGGTCTGCAAGTTCATAAGAGCAAGCAGATTTTTTTTATCCTCAGCAGGCCACTTGCCAGGAGTTCTTTTATTGTGAGGTTAATATGGGAGAATATTCAGAACTTTTAGTTTGTCCGAAATGTAAAAAAGAATATCTTTTTGTGGTAGGTATGCCGATGGAAGTTTGCCCAGATTGTTATAGAAAATTGCCTGATTATTTAGAAAGAGTTAGAAATAATCATTTAAGAGTGCGAGGTGCGCAATGACCCCCCCTAAAGATTATGAAGTCCCTAAAGAATTTAATTGGTGGATACCTATTGCACTAATCGGCTGGCTATTATTTTTTATAGTTTTATGTCTTTGGCTACTTATTCCAGATTTAGAGGCGCAGGAAATTTCTTGGCAGAATTTCAATAATGAACAAATCGTTGAGGCAATAGGCAAGGCGGAAAATTCTGTTAAATTTCCTTATGGCATTAAGAGTATCCCGACCTATGGCAATAAGGAATTAGCTCGTAAATATTGCTTAAACAGCGTCCGTAATGGCAGGGCAAGGTGGATTAGGGCAGGGCGACCATTAGACTTGATAGAGTTTATTTCAAGGCGGTATTGCCCGCCTAAAGCGCATAGGTTGAATGTTAATTGGGTAAAAAACGTAAAATATTGGCTTATAAATGGATAAAGAATATTATCAAAATAATAAGAAAAAACTACTTTTACAAATGAAAGAATATTATCAAAAAAATAGAAAAAGAATTTTGCTTCGGGTTAAACAATATCAAATTAAGGAAGGTATTTTAAATGGGAAAGGAAGTGGAAATTATATTAGAACACCTGAGAGTAATTTAAAAAGAAGTCAAACAGAAAAAGGGAGAATTGTTCCAATAGAAGTTAGAAAAAAAATAAGTATTGCACATAGAGGAAATAGATCTCATAGATGGCAAGGTGGTATTACTCCGATATTAGAAACTGAACGACGAAGAATAGAATTTAGATTATGGCGTGAGGCGGTATTCTCAAGAGATAATTGGACTTGTCAGCAATGTAAACAGAGGGGTGGTAAATTGCGAGCTCATCATATTAAATCTTTTGCTAAATATCCTGAGTTGAGATTTGCAATAGATAATGGAATTACTTTATGCGAAAAATGTCATTTCAAAACAGATAATTATGGCGGAAAATCTAAAGACTTATAACCTTAAGTATTTTATTGGGAGGGGAAGATGAGAACAATAACTCCGACAGGTTGTCATTGGTATGCTTATGAACATATTGAAGGCGGAATTCATCCCAAGAGATATTTTAGCCCAGAAGATATTACGGAAGCAAAAGATAGTCCTTTTGTAAAAGAAGTTAGAGGCCCAATTGAAGGGACAAAAGAAGATGCACTAAATTTATTTAAAGACTATCCCCCATCTTCCGAAAGTGAGGAGAGATGAGAAAAATCATAATGTTAAAAAATGATGAAAGATTGGGATTTAAAAAAGGAGAAGTCTACGAAGTTGAACCTTATCAACTTGACCCAGATGCAAAATTATCAGCAATAAGGAAAATTCCTGATGATGGTATATACGGTAGAGATAGTGGATTTAATGTTTATCGGTCAAGTAGAGGCGAAGAATGGGATTGGTTACTCTAATATTCCCCTTCATCCTAAAAGGTAAGGAGAGATGAATATTGAAGATTATAAATGCCGAGTAAGGCAATTAGAAAAATTGGGTTGTAGCGGTTGCAATGAAGAAGTATATACTTGCGATATTTGTAGGGAATATTTGATGATGGATTGCTTTGTTGCTTGTATTCCAGATGGACGACATTTATGCGAAGATTGTTTTGAGGATTGGTGGCATAATCAAGATGAAGAATTAAACTTAAAACAACAATTAAAACAAGGAGAATTAGATTGATTTACTACTCCCAAAAAATAACTACTCTTAAACAAGCCATAGTTTTTTTAAAATGGTGTCGTGTTATTCATTGGCGATACGCTAAACACCCGAAATGGTGCAGGGGAAATTTGGGTAGCCAAGACCATCATCAATATGCGGTTAGGAAATATACAGAGATTATAAGGTTATTGGAGAGCATTATAAGATATGGATAAAGTATCCGATTTGAATATAAAGGAATGGCGACCAAGTATCCCTACTTCCTTACTATGTAAATGTCCTTATTGTAATAATATTCCAGAAATTGATTATATTGTTGATGATAAATTCTGGAAAAGAATAATACCTAAAAGGTATCGAACAGGAGTAGTTTGTTTAAAATGTTTTTATAAATTAACTCGCCCAATTCATTCTTCTGAAGAATGCTTTTCTCATATCAAAAAGATTTATTATGCTTGTGAAGGTATAACATTAAAATTAAAAATAGAAAAGATATTTAGGAATCCAGATGATAATGCTCCCCTTCATCCTAAAAGGTAAGGAATGAATATGCTAACTCTCATCCTAAAAAAACTTAAAGAGAGGAAGGAAATATATGAATAAACATATTGGCACAGTAATTGACAGCAGTTATTTTCAATCTTATCACATCATTAAAGGAAATAATGTTTACCAAAAAAGGATATGCCCTCATTGTATGGAAGAAGTGGAAGAAGGATTTGAACAATTAGATAAGGATGGAAGAAGTAACGGTTTTGCTGGTGCACTTCCACATATTTGCGAGATGTTTAAAATACTTACTGCACGAGGCGATTATGCTATTACTACTGAACATTTAAAGTGCCCCAATTTAGAATGGGGGCAATTTATGTTTATAAAATGCTAACCATACCTGAACTGATGAAGGAATCGGAAGGGAGGTGAGGATGGGCAGATATGTCTGCGGTAAGGGTAAATTGGTTACAATCTCAAAAGCTAATAAATTCTGCTTAATAAAAAGATGTAACCATTTGCTGGTTCAATTCAAGACAAGAAAATATAGACAAGTAGTGCCAGTAGGTATGCTGGAAAATAAGGGGTGTTAAAATGGAAGAAGAAAAAGGATTACAAGTTCAAGCGTTAATTGAACCAATGGCTCTTGGGGATGTGTTTTTCAAAAGTGGCATGTTCCCCGACATTAAGAGCCAAGCACAGGCAGTTGTGAAGATTTTAGCAGGTAAGGAATTAGGTTTATCCCCGATGGAAGCGATGAACAGTCTTTATATGGTCAACAACCATATAGCGATTACAGCCAAAATCATCGCCTCCAAAATCAAGAAATCCGGCAAGTATGATTACACGGTCAACAAACTAGATGATAAGGAATGTTCTATCTCCTTCTTTGAAATCAAGGGTGACACCAAAGAGAAACTTGGAGATAGTGTGTTCACTTTTCAGGATGCAGCGAAGGCCGGACTTGTCAACAAAGATAACTGGAAGAACTATCCCAAGAATATGTTATTTGCCCGGGCCCTCTCCAATGGTTCTCGTTGGTATTGCCCTGATGCAACAACAGGATTTTACTCTGTTGAGGAATTGGAAGACATAGGGGATATTAAAAAAGAGGAAGTGATTACCATTGATTCTGCTACTGGGGAGGTGAAAAAGAATGGCGCAACAGCGTAGGCAATACGAAAACCCTTACCCTTCCGTTACCGAAGTCTTGGGTGTTCTTCGTAAGATTGGCCTTGAAAATTGGTTTAAATATAACACCGCCAAATTCTGCAACGAAGAAAGCGAAAAAGGGAAACTCATTGGAACACAGATACACGAAGGGATACATTCGCTTATCCAGACCGGAAAAATCAAAGTTGCTACTGAATATGCGGAGGAAGTTACCAATGCCCTCAAAAGTTTTGTTGAGTTTCGCAAAACTAAACCCGACATTAAACTCAAAAACTCCGAAATTCAGATGACAAGCGAACTATATCATTATAACGGGACTTTGGACTGTATCGCCGAGGATGGTTCGCTTATCATTATGGACTGGAAAACTGGGAAGTGCAAAACAAAGGATAAGCCTGATATTTACGATGAGTATAAATATCAGGTTGCTGCTTATGTCTATGCCTACAACGAAATCAACAAAACTAATATAAACAAGGCGATTATCCTTTGCCTTGCCAAAGACAAGGTAGCGTATAACGATTATACGATGGAAGAAAAAGAAATTAAAGAACATTTTGAGAACGCCTTTTTACCGGCGCTCAAAATATGGAATCACCAACATAACGGAAAGGAGTAACAATGCAAGACGATATGACCGATGATGTCGGAAAGAACAGATGGTTACCTGCGGAAGGTTTTGTTGATGTAGAAGTAGTCAAGATGATAGAGGGAATGAGCAAGACAGGAAATTCCAAATACACCATTGATTTTGTTTCTACTGTTAATTATGGCGATGGGTTACAACAGGATTTGACGAATATCCCCGGCAAGCGTTGGTTACTGCGCCAGTTATTAGAGGCTTGTGGAATAGAACCCGAAATTGTCGTTGACCCGGAAACCGACAAAGAACGCAAGATTTATAATTGGGAAATTTCTGATGTGGAAGGCAAGACCGTATCCGCCAAAGTTGAACACGAACCTAATGACTGGATTGATAGAAATAATGTAGAACATCACGATAAGAGGGCCAAATTCGTGGAGTTCAAAAAACTTTCGGTTGAATGACAATAGACACCACCAAAAACTTATCGGCTAAGACTCCATTCTATTTTATTGACCGAAACTCCAATGGCGTAGTCTATCTCTGTGTGAAAAATCCTAATTTAACTTGTAGATGTTGTATATTTTGTAAGTGTTGTCAAGTGAAGGATGAGGATGATGCAAACTGATTTATACCACGAACCTACCCAACAAGAATTAGTCTATGAGTTTATAAAGACGAAAGGTAGGGTCAAGACACACGAGTTGAATGAATTTGCTACTCGTACCCATATTAACGATCCACAGACAAGAGCAAGGGAACTAGGCCGCGCCGGTAAGATTTGGCGGATGAGTAAGTACTTACAAACCTGTCTATATGGGAAGATAGGAGAACAGATTTGGTCAACGTACGAGGCAGATAAATAATGCGGTAGAAAGGAAGGAATAGGGATGGCAAGAATTAGAACAATTAAGCCAGAATATTGGACAGATGGCGATATGCTTAAACTTTCCCGCGATGCGCGGCTTTTTTACATAGGATTATGGAATTTCGCTGATGATAATGGAGTTTTAGAGTATGATCCAGTATCAATTAAGGCCCGGATATTCCCAAATGACCGAGTTTCTGTGGATAAGCTGTTGAAAGAATTGGTTGATATGAATAAGGCAATCATCTATGGAGTGGAAAAAAGGCAGTATATTTTTATTAAAAACCTTGCAAATCATCAAGTTATAGATAGACCACGCAAGAGCCATCTGCCTATGCCTGATAAAAATCAACTGAAATCACTTGAAATCAGTCTAGGAAGGAAGGAAGGGAAGGAAGGGAAGGAAGGGCCTCGCGGCCAACTCTCTGATGATGAATTTCTTAAAGACCTAAAAACAAACCCTGTTTATAGGGGGATAGATATTGATCGGGAGTTAGGAAAGATGGATGCCTGGCTATCTACTCATAAGGGCAGGCAAAAAACAAGGCGGTTTATAGTGAACTGGCTTAATAAAATAGATAAGCCGGTAGAATACAAGAAACCAGAATCTAAAATTGAAAAACCTGAACCCATAAACGAAGAGGATCGCGAGAAGGTAGCCGCGCTTATTCATGAAACAGCGCAGAAATTAAAGGCAAAATAATGGAAGAAACTGGATTTTGTTGGAATGAAGGCAAGCCAATTAAACAAGGTCTGTTTTGCGATAAGAAATGCGAACGACAATATGAAATGAAGCAAGAGCGTTTGATTAAAAAAGGCAAGAAGGCCGGATATGGTTTGGCCGGTAGCACCCACTAACCTAACAGGAGGGAATGATGAAGATAAAAGGACTATCAATACATTGCCACCACGATAACTTGTTTGAGTATTGCTACGATTATGATGAACGGGTAGAGGCTATAAAGCAAGATAAACCCAAGAATGAGCAAGAAATAAGGTTGCGATTATTTAAGATGTTACCACAAGAGGCGATAACGGAGTTACCCAAAGGTTTAGTTAAGGCATACGCTGAACGGCAGAAGGCAGACGCTGAATGGGAGAAGGCATCCGCTGAATGGGAGAAGGCATACGCTGAATGGGAGAAGGCATCCGCTAAATGGGGGAAGGCATACGCTGAACGGCAGAAGGTATACGCTGAATGGCAGAAGGCAGACGCTGAACGGCAGAAGGCAGACGCTGAACGGCAGAAGGCAGACGTTGAATGGCAGAAGGCAGACGCTGAAGCCTGGCATAAGAAATGGTGCGGATGCGAAGAATGGAACGGAAAAGAAATTCTTTTTAAGTAACAGGAGGGAAATATGAATAGAGAAATAATAGTGAAGGTTTTAGATAGACATTTACCGTGGTTACCAGAAGCTTTAGAAAGATTAGCGGATGAGATTATTGCCGAGTGTGAGAAATTAAAACCACATTATTGTATCTGCTCAGTCCCCTGCCTGCATTATGAAGGTTATTGTTATGTCGGAGATTGCTTGAAGTGTGGGTTGCCGATTGCTAAAGAAGAGAAGTATTGCGACTGTAAAGAGCCAGACAGAAATAATATTTTCTGTGATATTTGTGGCAAGCCCCTCCCTCAAAAAGATAAGGTGGATAAGACAGAGGCGGGGAAAGTAATTCAAGAAACAATTAAAGTAATCCAAGAAACTAATATCTTGTTAGAAAAGATAACCAAGCCAGAGCAGAAACCAAAAGAGAGGATAGAGGAGTTGACACGTTGGTATGCTCCAGAGGGAATAAATTGTGCTCTTATAAGAACAATGGATAAACTCAACCAACTCATCCAGGCGTGGAATAATCAGGGACAATGAGAGGTTATGGGAGAGGGGAAAATGATTTGGCTATTTGTGGTTTTAGTAATAAGTTTGATTATATTCATAGTAACTCATTTTGATTATTAAAATGAAAATTCTTAATCTCTATGCAGGGATAGGTGGCAATAGAAAGTTATGGGGAGATGAACATTCAATAACTGCCATTGAGAATAATCCCCAAATAGCCAAGATATACCAAGACTTTTTTCCTAAAGACAAAGTAATCGTAACAGACGCTCACCAATATTTATTGGAGCATTTCAAGGAATTTGAGTTTATATGGAGTAGTCCACCTTGTCCGAGCCATAGTAGGATAAGAAACATTGCAGGAGTGGGATGTGGACAAAATGAACCGATTTATCCCGATTTAAAATTATATGAAGAAATTATATTTTTGAAACAGATAGCCAATTCTTCAGGGACAGTATTCAAAGGAAATAAATATTGTGTGGAAAATGTTATTAGTTATTACGAACCGCTTATCAGACCGCAAGAAGTGGCACGGCATTATTTTTGGGCTAATTTTCGAATAAGACCATATAGGGTAAAAACAAGAGGGCATATGGAAAACAATAAAATACTTGCGGAAATAAAGGGGTTCGGCATTAACGACAAAACACTTTTAAGAAATTGCACCGAACCTGAACTCGGCTTACACATCCTCAATGAAAGCAAAAGGAATATACAACCAGAATTATTTAACCCCACCCGCTAAATAAGAAGGAGGCCTAATGCCAAAAAGTATGGAGGAACTAATAAATGAATATCGTGTTAGGTGTGTTCACGGAAAGAAAACGGGTATTGGACGAGAAGAATTCCAGCAAGAAATCTGCCAGGTGATATTGGAGGGATTGCCGAAGGAAAAAGTTTATAAGGAGAAATTAAAGACCTAACAGGAGGGAAATATGACACCAAAAGAATTTGATGTAGAAGTTGAGAAGATACTTAAAATGCAACCAATGATTGGAGCAACAGAAGGAGATGAGATAAAATGGAAAACAAAAATGATAATGGAATTAGCAAGTCCACCTCAATCCACCTGCACCTGTGCTATACAGGAATATTGTGCTATTCATAAACCCCTTCCCCAAAAAGGAGAACATAAATTTTTCGGTATTCCTATTAGAATAGATGAAACATTAGAACCTGGACAAAGGTATTTAATAAATGATGAATACTGTAAAGCTCTACCCCAAAAAGATAAGGTAGACGAATGCATCTGTCCTTCTCCGCAACCTAATCCGCATAATACTTCTAAATGTTTTATATGCGATAAGATTTTGTTAGTAAACTGGATGAAAGGAGTCGGTGGAGGACTTCCAGAGAAGCCGAGGATTACGAAAGAATTTGCAGAGAAACTTATTCAAATGATAAGAGAAGCATAGGGAGGTAAAAGATGCCAAAAAGTATGGGGGAGGTATTAAAAGAATTTTGTATTAGTGGAATGCTACCTGAGTGTGATGAGGAGTGTAATAAATGTAAATTTATGAAACAAGCCCAGCAAGAACTCTGCCAGTTGATACTGGAGGAACTACCGAAGAAAGATGATAAATTTTATGGTATGCCTGGAATAGATACAGAAAACAGAGGTTTTAATATAGCAGTTGAGAGAATTGAGCAAGCAATAAAGAAAATATGCGGGGTGGAGAGATGAGGTGCGAATGTGGTAAAGAAATATCAGAAGAAAGAGATAGAGATAATGAAAAAATCGCTCAAGAAAGCAAAACTCCAAAATTACATATGTGTGATGATTGTTGGTGGAGATTTTGCGAACATGCAATTACAGGAAATTAACCACACCACACACAAGCAAGAAGGAGATAAATGACCTCACTACCATTAAGTAAGCAGTTATATGAAAAGGGATTGAAGATTGAGACGGAGAAGTGGTGGGTTAAATACTATGATAAATGGCAAATAATAAAGAATTTTGAAAATGACTTTTATAGAGATTGGGAATATTATCCCGCCCCCTCCACCGATGAACTCCTTGCGGTGATGCCTAAAGCAACCAATCAAGATGATTGGGAATTGGAAATATGCACAGAATTTGAGGAATTATGGTGTATTCAATATATCAATGTTCATACTAATACGGTTGAAATAGAAACTCAAGATAAAGAAATTGCTGAAGCCCTCGGCAAAATGTGCCTTTTTTTATTATCAAACGGATATGTCTATGATGAACAAAAGAAACTCTTGGTGAGAAAGGAGGAAGGGGATGAGAGAACCAAATCACCTGAAAGCAGTTAGTAAACTAATTGATAATATGAACCAATTAAAGTTATATATTCTACATTATCCAAGCAGAAGAAATAATCTATTGGCTCAAGGAATACAAAAAGCGGAAGATGTTATTAAGCCATATTTTATTAAAGCAACTTTGGAGGAATAGATATGGGTAGCCTGGGTGGCGTGGTAGCCAGAATTATTTGATGAATGAGCCAAACTAATTGTGGGGTCATCAATATAGATACCCAGCGGTGAAACACCGTATGAGAAAAATGATTTGCAGACCAACTGCCCCAGGTTGCCCTATAACAAAGGAGAAAGAATGGATGAGAAATTGAAGGAAGCGGTAGGAAGGATTAGAAAGTATAAAAAAGATGTGTCATTTAGATTATAATAAACAAATTCTCGACCAAGCAATCTCTCTCGCCTCCTCTGTCATTGAAGGGAAACTTGTGGATGAAACCGAAATCTTTAATCGTTGCGAAGCAATATCCCAAGAATATCAGAAACGGATAAGAGAGAATTATATCCTCAAGACGGAGTTAATAAGTGTAGATGGGGTAAGGGATATTATCGCAAATTATTATGGAAATCTTAAACACAAGACAGAATTTAATTTTACAGAATTAGCCGAAAAAATCCATAACAGGATGAAAGGAGAGAAAAATGAGAAAATTTGAAGTTCCAATAATCACCCGTAGAGATAATAAAGTTATTTGTCCAAATTGTAGTTATTCTGAAGAAGTATCTAAGAAAGTATTTAGTAAAATGAATAAAATTCCGTGGATAAATTATATACGAGATGAAATCATAAAAATTCCTTTACGATGTCCAAAATGTAAAACTGAATTCCGAGAAAACTTTTCTTTTTTGTAAAATTAAATGGGAGGAGAGATAGTGCATAGTGGAGAAATTGAAGTAGCATTAGCAAATTATCTTAATCCGAGAATGAATTTAATAGTGCCTAATATATCTTGGGGTTTAGATTTATATGAGATTGATTTGTTAGTATTAACGCAAAGTCAATATGCCTGGGAAATAGAAATCAAAACTTCTTTATCGGATTTGAAAGCCGATAACAATAAAAAACACGGACATTATAGTAATAAAATAAAAAGACTTTATTTCGCTGTGCCAGAAGAATTGCAAGAAGAGGCACTCAAACATATTCCAGAACGAGCAGGATTGTTTATCGTAAGTGAATCTATGCATGTTCGTCTTATTAAGGCCCCAAAATTAAATATGCGAGCAAGAAAATTTAATGCAGAAGAAATCAATCATCTTTATAAACTTGCGGCTATGCGCCTATGGTCGTTAAAAGAAAGGATTTATAGATTACAAAAGAAACTAACTCCTAACCATCCATAAACTTTTGGGAGGAAAAGATGAAACTAAAAATATTGATGATAATAGTTATTCTTTTTTTCTGTTATAGTATTTATGCTCTCTGGCGGCACGACGAAGAAAAGAAAATTACTTGGATAGGTTGTCCTATGGTAAGTGATAATGATAAGTATACTCCATCACAAGGGTGGATTTCTTCCCAAAAAATTGGTTTAAGAAAAGATGGGATTGTTGTATGGAAAGAGAATAAATAAATGAACTATTATACTTTCCTCGATAACTTCGACCCCTGGATGGAACGCACCCAATAGGCGGTCTTGAATAAGATAATCTCCGTAATCAAATATTACCTTACCGAGATGACTGCGTTGTGCTTATTCTTAGGCGTATTCTTTTTATTTTATATGTATGTTGACGGCTACCCGAAACTAAGAAA
>Ga0180732_1000390_pt1 | contig 39194 bp, 33 predicted proteins | sample KR11_01MetaG_FD_148674 | JGI IMG/M metagenome (GOLD analysis project Ga0180732, IMG submission 148674) | Groundwater microbial communities from the Olkiluoto Island deep subsurface site, Finland - KR11_0.1 MetaG | ecosystem: Environmental > Aquatic > Deep subsurface > Groundwater | place...
CACCTTCCACGCCCGAAGCCAGCATATCGCCACCGACATCGATATCGGTTTCACCCACCATATCAAGGTAGTCCATTTGATATATATGCTCTTTAAAACGGCCTATATTTAATACGCCATTCTTTAACGACCATGTATATCCGGCCCCTTTTTCAACTATCATATCAAGGGCTTCTTCCATGGTTGCGTTTTTAAGCCGGACAGTAACAAGCCTTGCAAGATCGATATCCGAATCTACAGACATATTAATATCTGCCTCACTTGCAATAGTCGCCAGAGTTTCGCCCAGCTTGGCCTGATTCAAAACCATGGAAAAAAGCTTGATCTCTTTTTCAAGTCCTTTTGAAACGGGAAGATATGTTTCGGAAAAAGGCGGAGGGCCCGGAAGTTGAGATATCTTTTCCTGCTCTATAATTTTAGCCGGATTATCGATATTTTCAAGAGCCGGAGTAGTAACATGCCGAACTTCCTGTATGCTAGCGCAACCGGTAAAAAACAGGATAAAGAAAATTGCAACCCATAAACAGTAAGGCCGGGATAAAACAAACTGCATACTCACCTCGATTTAGCCACGTTAGGCGTTAGTTCCCCGCCAAGGGAAAAATAGACTTCAGGCGCAGGTATAAACTTTGTCTGCCCTTTTTGGGATAGTAAAACTCCCTTTGACGTTATATTTTTTATGGTAAAATTCATGATTTTATCATTTTCATACAGTCTCTTGCCCTCCATAAGGGCAATAAACCTCGAGCGTTCGCCAGCTCCTGCAATCTGAAGAATCCCTGAAAGAACAGGCAGGCCGGATGCCTTCTGACCTTCGCCCTGATTCTCCTGAGAGCTTGCTGTCAATTCTGTCTTTTCAGGTTCTGCACGTCGTCCCATCCTGGCAATAGCTATTAACTCCTCCGCACTTTTTACCAGGTCGTCTAATGTCTGATCCTGTATTTGTTTATACTGGTTCCATTTAGAACTTGCCATTTTGAATGCTTCGGATTTTTGCGCTATCGTAGATCCTATAAGATCTGTAAGCAGATAGATGTTTATAGCGACAACAGCAATGGCCGCAATTATAAAAGCATCAATTAACAATCGTTTTCTGGTGCCGACCTGTATCATTTGTCACCAACAAAAATATCCGAATATCGAATATCGAACATCGAATATCGATATGTTTTATACGTTATCATTAATGAACTCGCAAAAAGTCATATAATACCCTTTTCGTCATTCCGGTGCAGGCCGGAATCCGGCAACCTCAATGTGGTATGGATGCGGTATCGGATTCGCGGGCATTATAAATTCGTTATTCACCTGCGCTGTTCGCTGTTTTAATCCTGTACCTGAAAAAAAATAATCCTTTTAAATCGGCCACATTTGATATCGGATTCAAGGTTATTTTTAAACTTTTAGCTTTCAGAAACGGCATTTCCTGCTTAACAGATTTAAACCATTTAAAAATGTCTTCGTAACTTCCTTCAAAAGATAAATCTACAGTCACATAACCGTCTGCATCGCTTGACTGCTGCTGCTTTCCAATTTTGAGATTTTGTATGTTATATTTGGATGAAAAATTCTTAATCCGTCCATCGACTGTCAAAAAACCCAGATCTACAGATTCTATGTCAAGAAAGAGCTTTTCGCCTTCAGCCAGGATGAAGCTAATATTTTTTGAATTCTGCTGCCAGAATTCTTCATCCATACGCAGACTTTCAATTTTTTCAGATTCCTGTTTCAAACGTTTAATCTCAGACGCATTATAAAAAGTCAGCAAAATAACCGCAACCCACAATACGCCTGTGATAATCCATTTATTTTTCATATCATTTCAAATCCAGCTGAATATGAAACTTATAACCTGCAGATCCTAAATCACCACCACCCTGCTCCATATCAAAGCCTATATCTCCTATTACAGCCGGTTTGCTGAGTTTAAGATTGCGCGTCAAACCTTCGACCATTGCAGAAAGATCAGGCTTGATACCGCCAGGATTGTTCGTTTTAACCCTGCCGCTTATTATAGCCTGAAATGGAGATTCAAGATTAAAAGTAAGTTCCTCCATTGCCACGCTTCCGGGAAGGCTGAGAGCAATACCACCAAGTATGGATGCAGGATCAGGACGCTGCATCTCATTTGTAATCAAATCGATGGTTTCATTATGTTTTTCAATAACCTGGCGATTGGTCATCATACTATTTGAAAGTGCGGCCATCTGGGATTTGGAATAGCTTCCCGATAAAAAATTAAGATAAAACGACTCAAAGCCGAGAAGAAAAACGAGAAGTGCTCCAGTAATGATTCCGGCTCGGGTAACGGAATGCCAGGCTTTTTCCATAACAACAAGGCGGTGACTGATAGTCGGCACCATTTTATGATCGATATCGGATAAGGAAAATGCCGATAAAGGAGCGGGCATGAAATCTTCTTTTTTTGCCTCAAGGCCTTCTTTACTGTCAATCTCAATCCGAACAATATCCTTTCCAAGTCTATCCGAAAGCTCGGTTTCTTTTATCTGTGTGGAAGATACAAAAAAGAACTTGTTTACTTCGGATTTTGCTTTCTGTGAAAAAAGACGAAGAGACTGGCTTATTTCAAAGGCAAGAACATCGAGTTTACCACTGCCGGTTTCCCCTGATCCGGGCAACATAATACTTCTTGAAAAAATAAAATTTCCATTGGCAAAAAAGTACAGGTAGCTTTCATCCGGCAAAACATGAATTAGACAAAAGTTTTCAGCAGACGAATCGTCAACCAGTTTGCCTAATTTATGCTGCCAAATAAAGGCCGGAGTAGTTATATAGTCGGGACGCATGTCTGCGTCCTTAAGATGATTGTACAAATTAAAAAAGAGAGGATCCTGCAAGCAAAAAGCATAAATACTGCCGGCTTGCTGGTCGTTTTTTGAATACGTATAACTATAAAAATCGGTTATTTCGGAAACAGACGGAAAGGACTCCGAAAGCTTTCTGCGGATAAATGCAGATGCTATGGATTTTTTCCCTGTAGCAAAGGGATAAGTTTCAATACCTACAACATAGTCAGGCATTACCAATAAAGGGTTTTTTATCTTTTTTGCTTCTTCGGGGATATTGCCGGACAATTCGTCCTGCGAATATTCTTCCTGAATCGGAATAGTGCCGATAACCCTGCCATCAGGTTCCTTTCGCCCATAAACTATAAGCTGCAATTCATTGTTATGGGCTATCATTATCAGCTTATTATTTTTTCTCATGCTATCGTTTTCGGCATATTTTCGCTTTTACTAAAATATTTTCTGATATTATCCCTTTACTATCCCTTGAATAACTCCTGAATCATTGGGTGTTTGAACGGGAATACGGCGTATTTCCATAACTCCGGCCGCAGCAAGCATTTCAACGATCTGCTTTTCAGAATAAGACTGGCCTTTTTCGGTGCCAAGAAGCATATTAAGAGAAAAAAGAGCCGGAAACATCGGTCCGTCCATATCATTATTTAAAACAAATTCGTGGATCAGAATCATGCCTTGCGGCTCAAGAGCGGAAACCGCTTTTTGTATAATCTTCTGAGCATCTTCAGGTCCTTCTCCGTGAAGAATATGTGACAGCCATGCAACATCATAGGTTCCTGTAATATCTTTTTCCACATAATCACCATCCTGAAAGCCTATCCTCTCTGAAAGGCCGAATTTAGCAATGGTTTTTTCAGCAAAAGGCCTGGTTGTTTTTTGATCATATATGGTAGCCAGAAGTGATGGATTGTTTAAACAAAAATGAATAGCATAAGTCCCAGGGCCACCACCCAGATCTAAAAGATGCCTCTTTTTTGAAAGATCGATTTTGCCTGCAATTTGTGGGGCAATATTCATGGCAAGATTAAACATGCCCATAAGAAAATTTTCACGCACTTCCGGATTGTCAAAAGAAGCCCTGCTACGCACGGCTTTTCCGGTAATAACGCCCTTATCCAGCTCGTTCCAGGATGCCATAAGATGATGATGGTGCATTATAATATATCCGAGATACTGCGGGGATTCTTTGGAAAGAAAAGAGTTACTGAAAGCTGTATTGGAATAGCCCTCATTTTTTTTAATTAACAGACTCATAGAGGCAAGAGCATTAAGGAGCATAATTACTCCCCTTGCGTCACCACCCAGTTTTTCGGCAATCTTTTGACCGGTAAGCAACCGATCGCTAATAACAGTAAAAATGTCCAGCTTTACTCCGGCATGGAGCGCACAGGTCGCCCAGTAATTGCCTGATAAGGATAAAAGTTTTCCCGGATTCCATTCTTCTGTATTCATGCCATTTTCCTTTAGAAAAAATTGGCCTGCAAATAATACATTTTTTGAGATGCAATTGATACACCAAGATTTAAAAAAACGCAATAATTATTTATGTTCTATGCAAAAATTGAGATTATAATTCTTCTTAAGGGTTATAAAAAATCCCGCAGGTTGCGGGACAGACATGGCTGTAGATCTTGCCGGGTAGAGTGGTATCTTTATCGCGCAAAATATATGAAGAAGAATGTTTTTGGGGTATGAATGTTTCTGACAAGCTTATAAAAAGGCTTCATGGTGTTGACAAGAAGAATTAGAATGCCTGGATCTGACTAAGTATAAGGTGATTTACCCTGGCAGCTTAAACATATTGATCCGTCTTTAACAGGATAGGCTTCTCCACACTTGCTACACGATAAAATATTACCTTTGCTGTGTTTTCCTAAATATTGAGAAGCTATACAGATTTTTTGCATTCCACAAATATCCCGGCCTGCCTCCTTAATTTGTTCCAAAAGCAAGTCCTTGTTCTGTTCACCTTTTGGTTTCAGTTTAAAAAGCCAGCTATTAATCTCCGGATAATTTTCCAATCTGCCAGAATCTAAAAAAACACGTACTCCATTTCCCTTGTATTTATCATAAAGGCTTAAGGCAAACAAACCAAGACCGCGTACTGTGAGCCAGCCATTTCCTATGGTACAGGGTGTAAGCAATTGAATGGCATCAGGAAGACAGCTGGAAGTCTCACAAAGGGCATTAAAAAGCACACCTTCCGGCATATGTTCCATAGCAAAATCGACCATTATTCCTCCAATAATAACTCCCGGCGCTGCATAGCCATGAAAAGATTTGGCAGCAGCCAGGTATTCTTCAAAGGAATAACGGCCTATTTTGATATTATTATTTTTCATATTTTCTCAACAGTTACAGCACAGGCTTTGTATTCAGCAGTCAAACTGACCGGGTCAAATGCAGGATTGGTCAGCCAGTTGGCATTGCCTTCCCTGAAGTGAAAGGCCATCCACACCATACCGGCAGGAACCTGATCCGTAACCTTTGCTTTTACTACCACTTCCCCACGCCTTGATTTAACCCGAACCTTCTCACCGTCTTTGATGTCCAACCTTTCGGCATCCGCATAAGAAATGTCTGCGGTTTCTTCGCCTAAAAGTTCATTAAGACCCTTGGTATGGCCGGTTTGTGTACGGGTGTGATAATGGTAAAGCCTGCGTCCAGTACTTAATACGAAAGGATATTGTGCATCCGCCACCTCAGCCGGTGGAGTCCATTCCACAGGAGTAAGGTTTCCGAGACCGCATGTAAAACAGCCGTCCTTGTGTAAAGTCATAGTTCCTGTATGCTCCAATGTCGGTACTGGCCATTGGAGACCGTCTTCTTCAATGCGTGAGTACTTGATACCTGTTAATTGAGGCGCCAGAACAGATATTTCATTGTCCCAGAGTTCCTGAGCGCTGTCTGATTCCCAGTCTTGCCCCATCCGCTTTGCGATCTCTTTGAATATCCACCAGTTCGGCTTGGATTCTCCCGGCGGCTCTTTAACAGTGCGAACACGGCTCACTCTGCGTTCACTGTTTGTAAATGTTCCGTCATTTTCGCTCCAGGCCGCAGCAGGTAATATCACATGGGCAAACCGGGTTGTTTCGGTCGGGAAAATATCCTGGCAAACCATAAATTCGGCGGAAGAAAGGCAATGTTCAACATGATGTATATCAGGTTCTGTGTTGGCAAGATTCTCACCAAAAACATAGAAGAATTTTATTTTACCATCAACAAGACCATCCATCATGTGCGGCATCATCATTCCATTTTTCTCAGGAAGTTTCACTTTCCAGGCAGCTTCATATTTAGCCCTCATCTCCGGGCTTTCCACTTTCTGGTATCCCGGAAAAACATTCGGTAATGCACCCATATCACAAGCGCCCTGAACATTATTCTGGCCTCTTAACGGGTTTACTCCTCCGCATTCAAAGCCCACATTGCCAAGAAGCATCTGAAGGTTGGCGCAGCTTAAAACATTATTTACACCGCATGTGTGCTCAGTAATGCCAAGGGTATACATCAGCATAGCAGGTTTTACAGAGGCAATACCCCTTGCCACCTTTCTGATCATTTCAGGATCTATACCGCATATTTGCGCCGCACGTTCGGGAGAATACTCCATTACTTTTTCTTTAAGTTCCTCAAATCCAACGCAGCATGAGTTAACATAGTTTTTATCATAAAGATCTTCTGTTATAAGAACATTCATAATCCCGTTAATAAGAGCTATATCACTTCCTACCTTAAGAGGCAAATGAACTTTTGCCAACTTGGCCAGATCGGTTCGCCGCGGATCAAAAACGTAGAGCTGTGCACCGTTTAATACCGCCCTTTTTACCCCGGCAGCGGCAACCGGATGAGCTTCTGTCATATTTGAACCGATTACAAGAATCATTTTAGCTTTGGCAAAGTCTGAAAAAGAATTTGTCATTGCACCTGAACCAAAAGCAATCGCCAGACCGGCGACGGTAGGAGCATGTCACGTACGCGCGCAGTGATCGATGTTATTTGTGCCGATCACCGCGCGAAATAGTTTTTGCATCTGGTAAGAGTCTTCGTTGATGCTGCGGGCGCAACTGACACCCGCAACGGCATCAGGCCCGTGTTTGGCAATAGTCTCTTTTAGTTTGCTTACTATAAGATCAAATGCTACATCCCATGTAGCTTCTTTAAACTTGTCTCCTTCTCTTATCAGCGGTACTTTAAGTCTCTCATCGGAATAAATGAAATTAAATCCGAATCTGCCCTTCACACACAGATGTCCGTAATTGGGAGGAGCATTCACACCGTTTACCTTGACAACCCTGTCGCCGACCTTTTCAAGAGAAAGCTGGCATCCCACTCCGCAGTAAGGACATGTAGTTCTAACCTTCTCCAGCTTCCATGGGCCGGGAAGGCCCTCGCTCTTTTCGGAAAGTGCTCCGGTGGGACAGTTTGCCAGGCAATAACCGCAGGAAACGCAGCGGTCGTTAATACTTGGGGTATAAACAGGCGGTCCGATCTTTTCTGCGTCTTCGGTTTTTAGCAGATCGAAGGCATATTGAACCTGATATTGAGAACAGCCGTTTAAACATTTGCGGCAGGTGATGCATTTGTTGGGATCTATGGTTATCAAAGGATGTTTATCTATAATGTCATATTTTCTTTTCTTCCATGACTGCAAATTATCCTGATCTACCCCATATATCGTAGCATATTCGCGTAACCTGCATTCAAAAGCATCCTGACAACCGCAGGAAAGACATCTTGCAGCTTCGTCTTTGGCCTGAACCTCGGTAAACACCAATTCAGCTTCTTCAAAACTTTTAATTCTTTGGGCAGCCGGAAGAATGGGTGTTTCGTAGCGCGGACGGCTTAGTATGCCTTCAAAATCAACCTGATCAACATCTTTTAGTTTGCCTTTTGTTATATTAAACGTTCTGACTTCAGAAGAAACAACTCCTTGACTCATATATTTGTGCATGGATAAAGCGGCCTCACGCCCGTCAGCGCTTGCCTGAATAACTGTTCTCGGGCCTCTTAAGAGATCTCCGCCTAAAAACAGATACGGAATACATGATTGAAAGGTGTTTATATCCGTTTCGGGAATTCCTTTTTTCGTAAAAGTTGCGTTTTTAAGTTCCGTTTCCTGTTTCAAAAAATCAACATCGGAAAATTGTCCGATGGATACAATCGCCTGATCCGCTTCAAGAATTGTCTCGGAACCTTCAATAGGAACCGGTCTCGGACGACCGCTGCTGTCTGCGGCTTTCAGTTCATTTTGAAGATATTCAACTCCGGCAAAAACTCCTTCTTTTGATATAATCCTTGTAGGTGTTGCCAGGATATGTATTTTTATACCTTCTTCCTCGGCATCATGAATTTCCTGCGGATTAGCCGGCATCTCGGCTTTGGTCCGGCGATAAAGCATTATTACTTCCCGGGCACCCATACGAAGGCAGCTTCTGGCGGCATCCATGCCTGTATTTCCATTTCCGATTACTACCACCTTTTTACCTACAGGCGGCGTATCTCCTGAGGCGTTTCGAATCAGAAATTCTATGGCGGGCATTACTCCGCGAATTTCTTCTCCGGAAATACCAAGCTTATAAGAGCTCCATGCTCCTATGGCCAGAAATATCGCATCATAACCCTCGTTTCTTAATGATGCCAGAGTAAAATCTTTTCCGAATTTCTTGTTTATATTCACATTAACGCCAAGATCCAGAATCTCCTGTATTTCCTGGTCAAGTACGGCTTTTGGCAGACGATACTCTGGAATACCGTATCTTAACATACCTCCAAGTTTGGGCATGGCATCATATATTGTAGCAGAGTGGCCTTTAAGACGCAGATAATAAGCGGCTGCAAGTCCTGCAGGACCGCCTCCTATTATGGCCACTTTTTTGCCGGTATCAGGCGGGGGCACCGGTGTTACCCTGATTCCGCGCTCGGCTGCATAATCGGCCGCAAATCTTTTCAGATCCTTGATGTTTATAGCATTTTCCGCACGATTACGGCGGCATTCGATCTCACAGGGATGCGGGCACACCCTTCCGAGTGTTGCTGCAAAAGGAGTCTTTTCTTTTATCAGCCTAAGGGCTTCTATGGGATCGCCTCTTTCAATATGAGCAATATAACCCTGAATGTCCAGGTTTCCGGGACAGGTCATATGACATGGCGATACACAATCACCATAATGCTGCTCAAGCATTAATGTTAAGAGGCCCTTGCGGGTTTCCAGAACAAGGGGAGAATCAGTATGTACGACCATTCCCTCTTTAACCTTGGTGGAACAGGACGCAATAAGCTTATCTTCTCCCTCCACCTCAACCACACAAATCCTGCAAGCCTCTTCGGGTTTTAATAAAGGATTATGACAAAGAGTCGGAATGAAAATTCCTTCCTGGGCGGCAGCCTGCAACAGGGTATTTTCAGATTCCGTTGTAACAGTTTGACCATTAATAGTTAAAGATACTTTAGACATACATCGCTCCGCTTTCGATATTTTTTGTTATTTATTGAAGCTTACCGCAATAAAACGCAGGGAATGCCCCTGCCTTTGCGGTGCAACAGTTTTTAATATTATTTATCAAAATGTTATATGTCAAAATTGTCATAAACAAGTCAAGAAAAAATAAACCGCTTTTTAAAAAATATTGTAACTATTCACAGGATCGGGCAAAAAATTCCACCCGATCATGTGAATAGTTACAATTAGTTGAGCAACGATAAGGATTTGAGTGAGATGATTTAAAATTACAAAGGATTATGGTTGGAATAAAAGTAACGGGCTTTAAGCAGCCGCGACTTTTTGCGGTCTGCTGAAAAAGGTTTATTGGGCGCTATTTGGTATCCTTGCCATTTTGAGCTGGACCTGACAGATCGCTACCCTGCCCCTTTTTTCGAGCTTCAATGAAAGCAGAGGAACCGAAGTAGAATGCAACGACTACTCCAACTACAGCGGTGAAACTTCCGATGAGGGTTTCGGCAATCTGTGGAAGCTTCACGGAGTCCTTAGTGAAGTAGGCGACAATACCCACAAGAACGAGGTATTAAACGACGACTGCGCCTGCGATCGCGGCACGTAATCGAGCATCCTTGCCTGACGATCCATTGGCAGGATCGTCAGGATCCGCCATAAAATGAAAGAAGGTGATTACGCCCGCCGCCACTGTGCAAAAACTCAGCGGTACTGGGTTGTCAAATGCATATACGAGCCCAAGTCCCGCACCAATAACTGCCATGATCCAGATTGCTGCACGATAGTTTTTGTTCATATAGCCTCTCGTTGTTTCGTTGACGATGATGCGCCCAACGGGCGCGAGATGAGCGGAATTTTTATGCAGCGCCTCAGAGACATGAAGCGAAGCATAATGGCTCTGAGATGCGGAGTAAAAGTTTCCGCCCCACAGATAGGCGTTCGTGCCGCCTACGGCGGCACGAACGCCTATCTGTGGGGCGGCATGCTGTTTGCCATCCACACAAGCGACAGGTTATAAAATCTTTGCTTTTCTAAATTTCAAAAAAACCAATGACCTACGTAATACATAGATTGAATAAGCTAATAATATCATATAGGTAATGTTATCTTTTAAGCCTAAATCAAAAAAACAATCAGCGCCTACAAAAATGACTAAGAGAATCTTCCACTTAGGATAAATGCTTGAATCTTGTGCATCATCACAAAAATTGATTTCATGGTGGTCAGAAACATCAAAAATGTATGTTGGACCGTTTCCGGAATATTTTCCATTTTATAACGATTTGATAAGCTGCAAAAATGCGGTTTCTATTTTTATCAGCTTAATTAATTGGTTATGCGCTGCCGTTCCATTGATCATCAACTTTTCAAGGATGTCTTTCCCACGGACTATCCATAGGGTGCACACACCCTCTGCTTACAAGTCGTTGATAGTCCATGCATCAACGAAAAACACGGAACCATCGTCCAAGGGAGAGGCCCCAAACAGATAATAGTCACAGTTGGTGCCCAACGTAGTAGCTTCATCATCCCAATCGTCATACAACGAACAGACAAGAAACTCAGTAAACAAGCGGGAATCAATTGCTTTTCTAAAAGACTCATGGGTTGATATCGGTATTCTTATGTCCGATTCTGGATTTGAGTGAAAGGTATTTCCCTTCATTTCTCCGATTGTCTCCCAAATATCAAGAAACCCTCCGCTTTCACAAGTCAAGTTGAAAAGAAATCTATCCCATCTATCGAAGCCAGCATCAATAATTACGTTTCTTATTTTGCAAATGTCAATTCTTGAGAGAATCTTGTTGACCTCAGCTTCTACTGATTTTACTGACCCGGAAAGGCCAAGCGACACGGCAGATTCCTTTTCTTCTTGCAGTTGGTTTAGTTTATCCGACAAGTAGGCTAATTCTTTCTGTATTTCTCGTGTAGAGTTTGTGATGTAGTCGATCGCGGAATTGCCCGTTGAATAGTCCCCCTCAACATAATAGGCAAGATTAGCCTCATTTCCTGCCTGAGGCGTCTTACTGATTTTCTTTGCTATTGAAAACTCTCCTGGCTTGGATGGATAACAGTCTTCGGAGGGTTTGAGAATCGGCGGTGGCATGGTGGATGATGAATTGTTTCCGATGAAGCGATAAAGACTGTTTCTATATTGCTGTAGCTCCAATTTTGTAAAGCCTTTGCTTTGGCTCGGTCTGCTGTCATATCGGTCATGATGTTCAAGGCACAGGAAGGCCAAATTGTCCATCTTACTATTTGAAGAATTATGATCAATATGTGCTAATTGTCCGGCTTTCGTATCAGAGTCATAATTCAAACCGAAACACAAACAGCAACGGCGACCGCTTTTCAGCAAAACCTCGGCCTCTGTCTTTTCTGATGTTTTTTTTCTCGCCATCTGTTTTTCACCAGTTAATGATTATCGCCACGCATAACTTTTAGTTCAGCGGTTTACCCGCTGTAACGACTGGTTGGTTAAAATAAGAAACTGATAATTTGAAGAACGCCCTGAATTCATATCATATTCACAATTCAAGGTATACCCCCCTTCTCTTCGGTGATTTTATCGCTCATCATCCTCTTTCCCGGTAAGCCTTTTTACTTCTCGGTCAAAGTCGGAGATATATTCCCTGTCTTGAACAACCCGGAATTTTTCATATTCCTTAGTGGCCAGCGTCTGGGCGACTTCATGGCTGATGCTGCCTGAATTGGTAAGAATTTCGTATTCGCTGAACTTTAAAAAGGCATTAAGCTTCTCTATCCAGTCTTTCATATACATGGGCTTGTTCCGCACTGCCTGCAATTCCGCAAAATCGAGGTACATGGTCACGATGCGGTTCAAGTGGTCAAGTTCCGGTTTGTCCAGATAATTCTTGGCAATAGAAACATCGCTCGGCATGATCTTTCCTGCCGGCCCCTTACGCCATGAAGTCAACCCCAGATTGGGTTTTGTGCTGTCGGCCCGTTTAGCAATGATTTCGGCTGCGGTTTGCCCGGTAATAGCAAAATGCAGTTTGTTTTGAACAGTCGCAAAGAATTTTTTGGTGTCTGCCACTTTTGGCGAATAGTCAATTGACGTTGCGTAAATATCGGTAATTTTCTGATAGGCCATCCGCTCGCTGGATCGGATGTCCCGGATTTCTTCAAGCAAGTCATCAAAAAATCGCGTACTGAAACGGGAGCCGTACTTAAAGCGGTCGCTGTCAATGGCAAAGCCTTTGTGGATATATTGCTGGAGGATAGAAATAGCCCATTGGCGAAACTGCGTACCCCGCTCGGAATTGACCCGGTAACCAACGGCAATGATGGCTTCCAGGGAATAACATTTGACCGTTCGGGACACTTCCCGGCTGCCTTCCATCTGAACTACCGAGAAATCCTCGGCAGTTGCCGATTCGTCCAGTTCCTTCTCCTTATAGATATTTTTAAGGTGCAACGAAACATTGTCGGCACTGCATCCAAACAACTCCGCCATCCTCTTTTGCGGTAACCAGATATTTTCATTGGCATACAGTACTTCGATATTGATTTTTCCGTCGGCTGTTTGATAGACGGTAATCTGATTGTCCGGGAGTTTTTTCTTCATTCAACACCTTCCGCAAAAGTATGAGGCTCTATTGTATACGATCCTATCAAATCCTTCATATTCAAAATACAAGGTTTGAGCCCATTATGCTCTTTTTTCCCAGTCAATCTTCCTGTTCTGCTTTTGAAGGTATGGATTCGTCAATCGGAGTTTTCCTTATCGCTCGTAACTGAACCATTTTGGTATCGCCATATGGAGTCAACTTCCAATATGTGCCCGTATCTTTAACGCTTCGTTGTTTAACATTTTCCCGAATTAGCCCCAGTGCCCTCAATTGAACAATGCAGGTATCGATATCGTTGTCCTTGAATTTAAAATCATACAATTCTTTTCCTTTCAGTTGCTTTCCCTGGGCAAATTCTCTTCGAGCAACTTCAGAAAAGAATCTGTTGAAAGATACGCGCAATGAATGGTCTGATGCTTCATTTATCATGCTCGGTGCTATGGCAGCAAAGATTTGATTCCACGTTGGTAGTAATTGGCCCTCATATTTTGAATCATCATATGAATGGAATGAGCCAGTTCCCGCCTTGAATTTGCACTTGATTTCAAATTGTTCATCGCCTTGGACTAAATCTTCAGTTCCATCAGGGGGATTGTGGAGAGATTCCGCAGCCTCTGCCTCTAATTGGGCAACACGTTTCTTGAGAGTCAGTATTTCTGAAATTGTGGCATCTGAAGGGATTTGATCAGCCCGGACCCATCCAACGGTAGGCTTCCGTTTAACCGTACTCGTCAATCCAACAATAACCCGGGCCTTCAGTTCCTCTGATGAATTCCAGTAGACACAGGTATGTTTTTTTTCCACCTTTGCCCTGAATGCTTTAAGTTTATTCCAAGCACTATCAATAGTTTCTGTTTTCTCACGGGGCAAATTGTCAGGATTCTGATGCAAGAAAGGGATTACAGGTTTCCTTGTCTGCACGGCATAATCATATTCTTTTTCCGTATAGCCAATTCCAGCTTCATCCAGCGAACCATATCTGCCGGCTATGATCAAGACATAATAATCAGAACCATCAATAACATCTTTGATTAGCTGCCAAGCAGTCTCATCTGCGGCAGGAAATAATTCCATCCCTGCGGGCATATGATTTAATTCGAGCACTGCCTTAAGCACTGCTTGTCTTTCGTCAATCAAATCACGAAACGTTGAACTTATAAAAACCTGATATCTCTTTTCCATCGTAGTCATCCTTAAATACTTTTTTACCTTCGATCAACGCAAAAATCAGCCGTAGCGTAGCGATTGGCTGTATTGATTTTGTTAGACCATAATTAAATAATTACTGTTTTGCCCCTGCCTTAACTAAGAGTTCGATCAGGTATTTAGTCTTCGCCTCAAATTCCGGATTTGTACCCGGGCTAAACTGCTTTCCCATCTCTTTCACGATATCGAGTGCAGTTTGTCCCTTGTCATTCCATTTATATTTATTTGGGTTGGCACGAATATTTGGATCTGCTTTCCAGTCGAGCAAAAGCTTAACTATCTCCACTTTACCGCTCAACGCTGCCGAGATTAACGGCGGGGAGTCCTTTGACACCCCGTCTACCGACGCACCATGCTCAAGGAAAAACTGTGCACTTTTTGTGTTCCCTCTAAAGGCTGCAGTTGCAAGCGGAGTTCTTCCTTCAGCATCTGTTATGTCCACTTTGGCGCCATGTTTCAGTAAAAAACTGGCAAGCTCAATATTGTCCGACTCCGCAATGCTATGAAGTGCTGTGCACCATTCTATATCGTGCGAATTTATATCAGCACCCTTAGCCAGCAGTTCACTGGCTTCGGCAACTGTCGTAGCCTTCACCAGCGCGGGCGTATTCTTTCTTTCCAAATTATATTGATAACACGACTCAACACCGTTTTTGTTTTCCCTTCCGCATTCTATCCATATACCTTTAGTCGAAGATTTCAATATGTACAAAGAGTCTGAGAATCTGTATTCAGTAACCCCAAGACCATCGACAATTATAGTTTTGTCCTCGGTGATTGTTAATTTTCCATTTTTAGCCTGGACATAAATCACGCGTGTCTTGGTATTGCAAGTCTGCTGAATACCTAGGCTTAATGTCTTTCTATCGAATGCATAGAAGGTATCATAGCCGTTTCTCAGTTTGTTGTGTGCGCTAGCTATTTCTCCGCTAAATTCTGAGTAACGTGAGTTGCCGTCGTTCCATGCAACGAAAGGCTCAACACTAAACTCCCCGTTTATGGAATCACAGGTAACACGTAGGCTTGAAATTCCCCAATCCGCGAAAGCGGTACTTGAGAAAAAAGCCATGATGAGTATAGTTGTGATAGCTCTCACACGCATTTTGAATTACCTCTTTATCTTTATGTGATGTCTAACGCTGAAATCAGCCGCGCGTTTTTTGCGTCGGCTGAATTTTGTGGTTATACCGTTTCTCCCTTATCATGAAGTTTTATAGTATATGACTTTTCTTTAATGCTATTTATTATTTCCAAGCTCTTTAATTTATCTAATTCCTTAATTGTCATGAATCTTGGAATAGATTCATATATAAATAATTCTTCATTGTTTTCCCAAATGAATTCTGGATATGATGTAGAAACGATAGGAACAATGTATTTAACTTTTTCTGGAATTTGCTTAGATAATGATTTACTATTCTTAATAAACCTTGCCTTACTCTCAATTTCTTTTAAAAATTCGAGCAGTTTCTTTTTTCTGAACTCGATTGCGCCGTATTCCCCAAGGATTGAACCTTGAGATACGCTTAATGATTTGCATTCTATTAAAAACAAAACATCGTCAATTATGAACGAAGCATCGATTTCTTTCTTTTCCCCTTTTTCATTTGTTAATTCACCTTTATGAAAATGGGATTCTTTTCCAAATATCGAAATAATTTTCTCATTGATAATTCTCTCGTAAGATTCTGATATCTTATTGGCATATTCACCATCTAAAGATTTAAAACCTTCAAGAAAAGATGTCAGTATCATGTTAAGTGAAGTGCAATCTACAAGAATCTTGTCTTTTGTTATTCTCATAAAAAGAGAATGATTTAACAATTCATTCTCAAGATTTTGGTAATTCCCAGTTTGATAAAACAAAAAGTCATATGCTGCTTTAAACTTCTTATAGGTAGGTTTCCCACAATCAGGAAAAAATTCATTATAAGTATTATTAAAGCAGTCAAAATATCCTCGAATATTTTGAGCATCATTATCTATAAGTAGATAGCCTCGTTGGAGTATCTGAATTGCGGTTTTTAATTCGTAGCCATCATCAAGTTCATTAATCAAGTAATTAAAAGAAGATCCCATGCTACTTGAAAAGTATAATATAATAGACAAAAACTCTTCAATATGAAATCCGTATTTTATCATTATAATAGGGTTTAATTCTTTCATATACAGGTAATAATCCGAAAAGCCAAAAGCATATGCAAAGAAATTGGTGGTATCTTCTTCATTTTCAAACTTTAATTGTTTAAACATATCTTGCTTATTGTTATCAAAGTTTGGTTGTAGAGAAATAAGAATAAATTTATCGTGATCTTTTTTACCTTCATCTGAATAACCACCTATTGTTGTCAACAATGTTTGAGAATGACTTCTGTCATCAAATAAGTTTATTAAATATTCTAAATTAGGATCGTCTACTTTTGTCGTAAATCCAAACTGATGATCAGGGATAATTGTTCCTCCCTTTAACACCACTCTTTTATTATTTCGAATGTATACAAAAAAAAGACATAAACCTTCAAGTTTATAAATATCGTTGAGGACTTGGATTACAGTCTCAGGTATTTTTTCAACAAACACATTTTGATAGTTTAAATGTTTGATATAGTTAGGGACAAAGAAAGATAATGAATTATGCTCTATAGATGTGAAAATATCTCTTTTCGTTCCGAACATCAATATTACTTTTTTTAATAACTCATAACGACTAAAAAAAGTATTTGAACTAAAATTATAATCTTTCACTGGATGGATTCGGCGGTGCCAGAAAAATAATTCATAAGATGTATATTTGGAACAAATATTGATGATAATCTCTTCAAGGTTCTCCTCAAGGATTTTAAAAAACACATCATTGTCATCTATATTTTGAATGTCGATTTTATTGCTTTTGCATATTTCGTTGAAAAGGGATAAAAAATTCACCATAGTGGAACTGTTGCTAAGTAATCTTTCTTTAATACACCGCATGTGAAGAATGCTAGCTAATTCTGGTAGAATAATGGATTCATTATTCCCCTGATTTTTATCAAGGCAGCATTTCTTATATTTTTTCCCACTTCCACATGGGCATTTATCATTTCTTCCAATTTTACGCATTTTGCCTACTTTTATTACTGTATAACGGACTCTTCAGCGGGCGCGGTTTTTTGCGCTCCGCTGCAAGAGCATGGTTGGCTCCTTTCCTGTCTTATCATAGAGTTCTGTCATAGCTAAATCGGTGGTAAAACCTTATACGCAATATCAATCTGATCATCACAGGACCCAAGCTTATGCCAGTTCTGGTTTGATATCACTCGGCAGACAACACAGAAGCGCGTAGATACGTAAAGGTCACTCAAAACCATATGTAACCTCTCACCAGTTGTACGCGATCCACCTACGTTTGCTATTAACCACTCAATTTCATACTGGTCTGGCCTGAAAGTAGGATCAACCTCAGCTGTGATGGAAATGGAATCTCCACACCGAAGGTAGCTATTCTTGTCTCGAGAGTAGTCAACTATTGCAGGACCATCGGGATTCCGGTTGGAAGATGAAAGGTAGACAACATGTCCAAGCGAGTCCAAAATTCTTACAACAGTCGGCACGTTGTAAAGGCTTGCCATATTAACACGAGCGTAGTAGGTCTTCAGGCCCTCTACCACGTCCATCGAGTAACAAAGAACTCGATAGGCATCGTGCACAGAAACCGGATTTGCGTGAGATAGTGCGTTTCGCGGTGTAACGAGACGGCTGAGAAATGTTCGCGCAGAATCATTGCCTTGGGGGAAAATATCACTTAACGCATCTGCGAAGAGGTCTCTGTACAAAGTAGGATTGCATATTATCTTAATCTGGTCTGCCAAGAAGGCGGCATCAATCGGACGGACAAATCGTGCGGGCTCTTGTGATCTACGCTCGGAAAGTGCTCTATGAAGGCTTGAGTTGATCACTCTGTTTCCATCTGCTTTCTGAGCGTCGAGATAGTCCTGCCCATATGCCTCAGTCAGTTTGGTATCAATGAGTCTCCTAAGCCAGAGTTCAAGCCCTTCGATTGCACGCTTGCAGCCATCCCGGATTTGGGCTTCAGATATTGTGTAAAGTGGCATGTTTATTCCCCTTAAAAAGCACAATTACATCCCCATGCTTATGAACCCAAATAGGCCCAGTCAATTCGGGCCAACGTTGCAAATAACCGGTGCAAATGGAGCGCAGCGGAATTTGCACCCGTGTTAATTTGTCTTGTTAGCTCTTTTGTTGCGCCCGAAGTTGATTGTAAACTTCTTTGGCATTTTCTATTAATTCAAATTTCGTTGCATTAGATCCGCCCATTCCTGGAAAGCTGTTCCCACCGAAGAAAGCCATTATTTGATTTTCTTGACCGAAATTAATTGTGCCACTTTTATCTGATTTTTCAGAGAGAGAAACATCGCTAAGGCTTTTCAAATTTAGGCTTTTGACGCTCTTACTAAATAGACCGGAAACAATAATTGCCCTTTGGTCCGTGAGACCATAAAATGTTTTTGCTCGCTTTTTTGAATCGAAAACAAACCGACCAAAAATCATATATAGGCCGACCAAAACGAAAGGAATGCCGAATAGAGGGAACACAATCCCCGCCGCTCCGGCTTTATCTTTTGGGATTGCCAGAGCCATTGTTTCCCAGAAAATTGCAAATCCACCCCAAAGCAGACTGAACGGAATCATGAATACATCAGAACCACGGAATACCGTCCCTTGTCTTGGCATTCCGGCCCACAATAATTTCTCACCTGAATCCAATTCTCTTTGTACTACTTCTTTTGCTTCGTAATTCATTATTCTCCTTGAGGGCTAACTAAAAATTAAGCGGGCGCGGCTGTTTGCGCTCCGCTTGAATCATGGGTTAGGTCGCATTCCCACCTACTTTTGTTTGCATGGCATTCAATGTTTCGCGATGATGATCAACTATCGCTGCGTCACCCGCACTTGAGAGTGGAACGAACTCAAAACCAGCTGCAAGCATGCTGATATCGGTACGATTGACGATCTTAGCATAAACCGCCGTCAGGCAATTCACGCGCCGACCCTCGACTTGAGTGTCAGTATCTTCGCGGTGCACTTCAATGAATGGAGAATCATTAAAAGCACCGCGAAGGAGCGACTTCATGGTTTCATCGGATGCAATCTCTTCAAGCAGCCGTTCTTGGGCTTGCACGAGGGAGTCAAACGGCCGAATAGCTACACCGGCAATTGTCAATTTGCCATGCCACCCCTGATCTTCGATATCGCGCCGCTTTAGCGCCACACCGGTCACGACACCGGAATTGTCGCAGACCCACAACACTAACTCGATACAGGCATAGCAGAGACCCAGTTCGAGGCACTGAACAAACAACTCGTGTGGAGTGAACCCTTGTTTTGCACGCCGATGCTCGTCAATCCGGTCTGCTACGACGCGAAGGTGTGGAGAAATATCCGTAAGCGGCGCCCCCTTCAAGTATTCCAGTGTGATGTGTTCGATGTTGTCACCAAAAGCAGCTTGATTGGCCACGGGTGCTCTCTTTGGGAACGCTTTTGCCACCGCTGGCCTAAGCATCGCTATGTCTGCATCGAATAGCAGCGCGGTCTCCATTTTTTCAACGCGCCGATCCAGTCGGAAGCCAACGAAAGCCGCCAAAATTGAGATTGCAAGAAACGCCGCTATTTTATCGTAATTCCCTAACGCGAGCGCTATTGTCGCAAAGATTCCTGCGAGGAATGAAGACATATACATAAAATGGATTCCGGACGTATAGACCACCAAGTCCGGAACGTCCTTCCAGCCGAACTTATTTCGCAGAACCGAAACATAGAGATACTCAGCCTCGAGAGAGGTTAGCCGATACTCTGGAAACATTCTCTTCAGCCGTATCCTATAACTTTCCTCAGGGCCACAGCTGAGATCCTTCAGCCTATGGATTATCGGAAGTACGAGAGCATCATATAAAAAGAAAAATGCCGCGCCCCCGGACAATGCACAACCTGTCAGGGGTATTGCGCCAATGTCTTTGATGACCTTTGCAGACGTCTCTGGAAAAAGAAACGAGAAATAGAAAAAACCCACAAACCCGATGAGAATAAAGCGAATGGCGTCTGAGACGCTTGTTTGTTCCATTGCAGTCCTCCTGGAAAACGCTTGCCACAATTACTGACCTGAACCTGTGCGGCCTAACGCGGCTGGTCTGGGGCCGTGAGGTACGAGCGGACCCTATCACCAGCATGTTATACGTCATACTTGTCATTATCTCCGTGACAATCAATAGAGTGAACTCTCGTCAAGAACTTGCCCTTTGGGACTATTTCATGGGCAGTACCTGGGAGGACAACAATTTCATCTCCTTGTTTCATAGTTTTCACAGTACCGTCCACTTTGATATTCATCTCACCTTCGAGCACAGTGTAGATTTCTGTGGCGAGTAAATGTTTGTGAGCCTCTTGCTGTGTGTTTTCATTGCAGGTTGCAACCTCCAAGCCGCCGCATCCTGTTTCAAGAATTGTCGACTTACCATCAGGCCCAGGTGGATTCCAATCGAGATTCTGTAACGGTAGCGACTTGTCTGGACGCATTTTATTTGCCAGTATCTTGCGTCCTCGATTGTTCGGCTTTGCAAGTCTTTCGTCTGATGCTGCCTTATCTTTGCGTATGATCACATACGAAACAGAGTGTTTGCTATCAATAGCATTCATAAAAACCTCTCCTAATTGAATCGTATAATGTGCGAGTTGACCGGCGAATTTTAGCCGAATAATGGGCACGAAGTGGCCGATTATTCGGGAAAATTTGCCGGTCGAACGATTGGTTCGCGACGCGAAGCGGAGCGGACAAAGCGTTCGACGCAGGCAACTCGCACATTCGCGCCGCGTAGCGGCGCGAATGTGCTTTTCAGCGGCCGCGGTTTTTTGCGGTCCGCTGAAAAAGACTTGTTATTTGCGGACAACGGAAAACCCCTTGATCGCCGAAAAGACTGAACCCCACTCTTTGTCTGGTAATTCTGAACCGCATTTAGCACAAACAGAGTCGTCCTTTTCTGGCACACCATCAGGGTAAACTGATAGCCAGGTAACCACCTTAGCCTCGTAATCAACTGAATAATATTCGTCGCAAAATCCAGAAGTACCAAAACCAATATTAGTAAGTTTACACACAGGGCAACGCTTTTGCCATCCAGCTTCAGCCGAACCAATACAGGAACGAATAGAAGCCCATTCTGGCGCATTGAACACCTGCATGGTATCGTCTTTATTGTCAAGCTGATCGACCAAGTCAAGCAACCTCAAAATCAATGGCGCTCCCCATTCAGCAGCCTCAGGATCAGCAAGCATCGCATTCCATTGTTCGATAACTTGATAGTAGCCATAGTTACCAGGTCCAATCTTCAGTTCAACCGATTGACGTTTATTTACGGCATCTTGATACATGATCTACCTATACAAATAACGGTGAGTTCACTTAGCCGCATGCTGTTTGCGGTCAAGTGAAACGATTTGTTAACGAAAGGTATTTATTATGTTTTATCGTTTTCTTTCTTTTTTACTACAAGTGAAGCAGTGTTTTCAAGTACGCGAAGAAATTCCTTCTGAATCTTGTTTTGCAATTCATATTGATCACCAAAGGCTTGGGGAACATAGAACTTATCCATATCGGTTTGCTTCAATGTCGGATAACTTAAATCCTTCGCAATTTCGGTTAGGAGTTCCAGCCATGTATGATCCCTCTCCTGAGTATATGGCTGAGCAAGTAGAGCATAATACTTGTGCCAAAGTTCCACTATCCTCAAATTATTTGAAAACACAATATCAAGCGTATTCAACACTTCAACCATTGCATAATTTGGAGGTATTGATTTTCGGTGAGCCATAAGCAATAAGAACGCCCGGTGTTTTGCGTCACGTTTTTCTTTGCGACTTTGATACCACAAGGTAATAATAACGGCAGCAATTGGGCCAATAATCACAGCAAGAATATTCATGATTTTAATATCCATTATTATATTTTTAATAGTTAACAAGTGATTCTACGGATCTGGAGATCTTAACATTTTGTATGATCACCGGAAAGGTTTAGAAATAAATTTTTAATCTTTAAGTTAAATTACAAAATGACTATGGTTTGTTTTATCTTAAATTTGAACTATATATATCCTATTGACGATGTTTTTGCAATAATAAATATATTTCTAACCTTCCAGATATCATGATAGTTATCAAAATATTAGGAAAGAGGAGATATTCTTTATAACGTTATATTGATTACCGGATAAAACCTTTTAAAAGTATGAAATCTTTTATATTGATGATTTAAGGAAGTTATCTTATATCTGAAAGAATTCAATTTACCTGCAATAATTCTGGTTTGATAATCTCAGCCAGGCTGGCTATTCTGAAATGGTTTCTGAAATACTTGCCGGATGATTTTCCCTGCATGGGAAATGCCGATGTGAATAATGAGCTATTATTACTGCCCGTTTTTTTTCTCTTTCTTAAGTTTGCGCCATTTCTCAAGTCTTTGCCTGATAGTTTTTTCATAACCTCTTTCGGTTGGAAAATAAAAAAGAACTCCATCAAGTTTATCAGGAAGGTATTCCTGGAAAACATAATCTTCTTTATAGTCATGAGCATATTTATAGTCTTTGCCATAGCCCAGCTCTTTCATAAGAGAAGTAGGAGCGTTTCTGATATGGAAAGGTACCGGAAGCGCTCCTTCGCTTCTTACGGCTTTCTGAACACGGCCATACGCGGTGTAAATGCTGCTGCTCTTGGGAGCGGTTGAAAGGTAAATTGCGGCCTGTGCGAGAGCAAGCTCGCCTTCGGGTTGTCCGATAAATTTAAAAGCTTCCATTGCGCTTACTGCAATGCTTAAAGCATATGGATCGGCATTTCCGATATCTTCCGATGCAAATCTTATCATTCTTCGTGCTATAAAAAGCGGATCTTCACCACCAGACAGCATGCGGGCAAGCCAGTATATGGCAGCATCCGGATCACTTCCTCTCATGCTCTTATGAAGCGCCGATATCAGGTTATAATGTTCCTCACCTTTTTTGTCATACAACAAAGCTTTCTTCTGAAGGGCTTTCTCCAGATCTTTGAGCGTTATACAGACTTGTTCATTATCTTGTGTCTTCTTATTTCCTGTTGCTATTTTAGCGGCTATTTCAAGGCTGTTTAAAGCCATCCTGGCATCGCCGTCCGATATTCTTACAAGATGGGATAATACTTCTTCTGAAAGCGAAAGATTTAATTCTCCAAGCCCTCTTTCTTTATCTTTTAAGGCACTATCAATTATCCGGGCGATATCATCATCGGAAAGGGTTTTTAGAGTAATGACTCTGCATCGTGAAAGAAGAGGAGCAATAACCTCGAAAGAAGGATTTTCGGTTGTTGCGCCTATTAATGTTATCAGACCGCTTTCAACATGGTACAGGAATGCATCCTGCTGGGCTTTATTGAATCTGTGAATTTCGTCAACAAAAAGAATTGTTTTTTTTCTGAAAAGTTTAAGCTGGTTTTTTGCCTCTTCAATAACCGCTCTTATTTCCTTAACCCCGGAAAGGACTGCTGAAAAATGCATAAAATAAGAGCTTGTTTCACGGGCAATAATTCTTGCAAGAGTTGTTTTCCCACAACCCGGAGGACCCCAAAGAATCATTGAAAAAACCTGGTCTTTTTCAAATGCATGCCTGATTAATGTGCCTTCTGCAACAACATGTTCCTGGCCTGCAAACTCCTCCAGATTTATTGGGCGCATCTTCTCGGCAAGAGGCTTTGAGTCGTTTCCAGTTTTTTCAGCGCCGTATTCAAAAAGATCCAAATTGTCCTCAAAAATATTTTTAGTTAAGCCCTAAGCATTCCCGAAAACTATTTTTTTTTATGCCTGTCACCATCTCTTGTTTTAAAAACAAGCTTTATCGGTGTCTTATCAAGTCCTGCACCCGACCTGATCTGATTTACAAGATACCTTTTATAGGAAAAATGAAGCGCATCAGCATAATTCACAAAGAAAACAAATGTTGGGGGTTTAATTGAAACCTGGGTAGTATAGTAGAATTTAATCCTTTTTCCTCTGCAAAGCGATGGTTCCGTCTTGGTAACGGCAGACTCTAAAATTCTGTTCAGTTCTCCGGTGCCGACGCGAAACTCATACTGCTTGTACACTTCGTCTACAACATCAAATATTTTCGCAACCCCAAGCCCTGTTTTTGCCGAGATTGTCATTGCAGGCGCATAATTTAAATATTTGGCTTCATATCTTAACTGCTCCATGAATTTTTTCTTTATTTTATCCCCTTTTTCAACAGTATCCCACTTGTTTAAAAGAAAGATACAGCCGCATTCACGCTCATACGCATATCCGGCAATACTTATATCCTGATCCGTTATACCTTCTGAAGCATCTATGATTATAAGAGCAACATCACATCTATCAAGGCTTTTTAAGGCTTTTATAATTGAAAATTTCTCAATTTTTTTTGATACTCTGCTCTTTCTCCTAATACCTGCTGTGTCTATAATAAGATACTGCTTGCCTTTTATTTCACAAATAGAATCCACGGCATCACGGGTCGTACCCGGCACATCGCTAACTATATGCCGGTCTTTACCCAGAATGCGGTTTATAAGTGATGATTTCCCGGCATTTGGTCTTCCGATAACCGCAACCTTTATCATATCCTGATATTGGCCGGAAACAGTTTTTGGGAATATACTTACAAGTTCATCAAGAAAGCTCCCAACACCATAGCCATGCTCGGATGATAAGGAGTATATTTTTTCTATTCCAAGAGAATAAAATTCATAAAGATTGATCTCTTTTTCATCACCATCAATCTTGTTAACAACATAGAAAACAGGCTTGGTAACCGATCTTAATAATTGCACAATGTCTGAATCAAAAGGAGAAACGCCACCCTTACCGTCCAGCATCATTATGATCGCATCGGCGTCATCTATTGATTGCTTTACCTGCATGCGGACCTTAGTATTAATATCGTCTTCATCACCGTATGCAAAACCGCCAGTATCAACAAGAGTAAACTCGACATCATTCCATATGGCGTCTCTATGTATACAATCTCTTGTAACTCCAGGGAAATCATCAACTATAGCATCTTTGGTTTTTGTAACCCGGTTAAAAAACGTCGACTTGCCAACATTTGGTCTTCCGACTATAGTGATAATAGGTTTCATTTTATTTTATGGGAATCCTTTCAAAAATAAATAAATCCGGTTGATTGAACTACCGGTGATTTCAAATGGTTCAAGAGCTTAAGAGGGTTCCTGAAACCTACCAATAAACAATTAAAGGGAAAGCTTCCAATTTATATATCAAATATTAACAGGATGTCAAAATACAGGGTACTACGTACATTAATTTTTTGGAACTTATTATTTTAACTATTTGCAAAAACAGCAAACTTATGAGTTTATAGTATAGTTTATACAATTTGAAATTAAATACAAAATAATATTTTCACTTGACGTATCATAAAACTGATATTATTATTTCCGATATTTTTTTAACGGCCGCAGTCAGTATAGTAGTATTGCTCTTTAAGGAACGGTTCCTTTTAAGGCGTCTGTCTTGAGCCGGAATTTTGTAACATTTTTTAAGGAGAAAAGAATTTTGGCAAACGGAATTGTAAAATGGTTCAGTAACAAAAAAGGTTATGGATTTATTGAACAGGAAAACGGCGAGGATGTATTCGTTCATCATTCTGCAATAAATGGAGCCGGTTTTAAAACTCTTTCCGAAGGTGAAAAGGTTACCTTTGATATCGAACAGGGCGAAAAAGGGCCAGCGGCTGTTAATGTCACAAAAATTTAATCTTTTGAGCCACTTTCAAAATGTTTCAGTTTGGTCAAGGTCAAGGCGGGTGAAAATTTTAACCGCAGGAATACATGGAGTATTTCGAGGATTAAAATTTTCACCTAACGCAGAGATTGGCCAAAATGGGACGTTTTGAAACTGGCTCTTTTTTAAAAAAAATCGAAGGGCATCTCCTAAGGTTGCTGTTTTATACAAAACATTTGAAAAGCCTCCAAACTTGCCCGGGTACATATAAGGCGTCTGCCTCAGTTGTTTAAACAGCAGGAATACAGCTCATCAGTATTTTACTGATAAATTTTACTGATAAAGTCCATTTTTATGCTGAGGATATGTTTTGTGCCACATTAGCGCAATACGCCGGATATTTAGATTCATGGTAACCGGGCAATATTGGTTAAGCTTATTCAGATGTCTATAAGCTACAACTGATAATGAGATGCCTTTTTTGTTTTTTCAACCCATAATGAATTAGAAACGAATATCGAATAGCATACATCAATTTCTGCTATTCGCTATAAGTTGAGGCATATATGATGGAGGCGAATCTGCCTCCGCAAACAAAGGGTCGGTTAAGATTCCTGCTGTTCGCACACTCTTTTACCCGTCACAGCTTTATATTCGGGTGAGCCACTTTCAAAACGTTTCAGTTTGGTCAAGGTCAAGGCGGATGAAAATTTTAACCGCAGGAATACATGGAGTATTTCGAGGATTAAAATTTTCGCCCAACGCAGAGATCGGCCAAAATGGGACGTTTTGAAACTGGCTCGGGTATTATGCTAAGGTCTTCCTGCGGTAAATATCATAAAAGCCCTCCTCCATCAAGTTCAACGATAGTGAACAAAATCTTTAAAAGGCTACATAAGGTTATAAAATATTTATATGAGCAGACAGCATAAAAGAGAAGTGGAAAAACGCCGCACCTTTGGCATTATAAGCCATCCGGATGCGGGAAAAACAACTCTTACTGAAAAACTCCTTCTTTTCGGAGGCGCAATACAACTGGCAGGAGCAGTCAAAGCGCGCAAAGCAGCCCGTCATGCTACAAGCGACTGGATGTCTATCGAAAAAGAAAGGGGGATATCAGTAACAACTTCCGTAATGAAGTTTAACTACAATGATTTCGAAATAAATTTGCTTGATACACCCGGGCATCAGGATTTTTCTGAAGATACATACAGAGTACTGACCGCTGTAGACAGTGCGCTGATGGTTATTGACAGCGCAAAAGGTGTTGAGCCCCAGACAATAAAGCTGATGGAAGTTTGCAGAATGCGCAATACTCCCATAATTACTTTCATAAACAAACTGGACAGAGACGGCCTTGAGCCCCTTGACCTTCTTGCCGATATTGAAGACAGACTCCAGATAGAATGTACCCCCTTATCATGGCCTATAGGTATGGGGAAAAATTTTAAGGGAGTATATAATATATTTAAAAAAGAGCTTAACCTGTTTACCCCGGGAAAAACAACCAGAGCCATGGAAGGAATAACAATAACAGACCTCTTTGACTCAAGACTTGATAAAATTCTTGGAAGTGCCGCAAACAGGCTGAGAGAAGATATTGACCTGCTAAACGTAGCATCCACTCCTTTTGATTATGAACATTATCTGAGGGCAAATCAGACTCCGGTCTTTTTTGGAAGCGCCGTAAATAATTTTGGAGTTAAAGAACTTCTTGACGCATTTGTTGAAATGGCACCCGCACCACAGCCCAGGAATGCTGTTTCGCGAACCGTATCACCGTACGAAGAATCTTTTTCAGGGTTTGTTTTCAAAATTCAGGCAAATATGGACCCGGCTCACAGAGACCGTATTTCTTTTGTCAGGATATGTTCCGGAAAATTCACACGCGGAATGAAGGTAATTCATCAGCATTCGGGCAAAGAAATGACTCTCTCGAATGCTACTATATTCATGGCACAGGACAGGTCAAATGTTGAAGAGGCATATCCCGGAGATATAATAGGCTTGCATAACCACGGTAAAATCAAAATCGGAGACACCTTCACCGATAAAGAGCCTCTTCAATTCACAGGTATACCCAACTTCGCTCCTGAACACTTCCGGCGTGTCCGCCTCTTAAATCCCATCAAAAACAAGCAGCTTCAAAAAGGACTGATCCAGCTCTCCGAAGAAGGAGCTGTTCAGTTTTTCAAACCTCTGTCAGGAAGCGGGTATATTCTTGGAGCGGTTGGAGTGCTGCAGTTTGACGTTACAATGGCCCGTCTGAAAAATGAATACGGGGCTGATGCGATCACAGAACCCATAGAATATACAAGAGCCCGCTGGATTGAGTGCGATGATAAAATAAAGATTGAACAATTTGAAAAAGAGAACAGAAACAACCTTGCTGTTGATGCCGGTGGTCATCTGACATATCTTGCCCGCAACGAATGGAGTTTAAATTACGAAATGGAACAATGGCCCGACATCTCATTTTTAAATACAAGAGAGCAGGATTGATATAGATATGACCGATAAACCGGATAACAATAAGGCAGGAAATATACGTGCAATGTTTAAAAATATTTCTGGCCGCTATGATCTGCTAAATACTATTATGACATTCGGCAGAGACAAATCATGGAGAAGATTTGTTATAAAGGAAGCATCTCTTGGACCAAATGCACTTATTCTTGATGTAGGAACCGGAACCGGCAAAATTCTGCACGAAGCACTTCTCTTAAATAATGGCATTAAAGCTTTCGGGGTTGATTTTACTTTGGAAATGATGCTTGCCGGAAAAGAGCAGAAAAAGGATATTTCATGGTGCTGTGCGGATGCCTTAGTCCTTCCTTTTCCGGATTCCGTTTTTGATGCTGTCACATCAGGCTATCTAATCAGAAATGTCACGGATATACACCGCGCATTTGCGGAACAGATGCGCACCGCAAAGCCTGGTGGGAAAATCGTATGCCTGGATACATCACCCCCGGCGCAAAATCTCCTGCGTCCTTTTATTCTTCTTTATTTAAAGCTTGTAATTCCTCTGCTTGGGCTTATTTTTGCCGGGAATAAAAATGCTTATAGATACCTTACTTCGAGCACCCAGGCGTTTAAATCTCCAGAGGAGCTTGCTTTGATAATGAAAGATGCCGGGCTGGTAAATATAAGATTTCGCAAATTTATGTTTGGGACAATTTCAATATTATGCGGTACCCGCCCCTCTTTATAACACTACTTGCCTTCAGTAATTCCGGAGTTATTCGGAGTTTAAAAATTACAATTTTATCAGATTAAATTCCGGAAGGAAGATATCAGAAAAAACTGTTAGAGAGCAACACCCTCTAACAGTTTTTCTATAGTTTTAGTTTTATTTAATAATAATTAAACTACTGGTCTTGGAAGCACTTTTGCGCGTTCGGCAATTTCGGGGACCTTGTGTTCCCATTCAATAGCCATAAGATGAACACCTGCCACACCTTTCATCTCTTTGAACTCTTCAATCTGTTCGCATGCTATCTTTATGCCTTCATCCGCCTGCATCTTTTTGTCCACACCCTGAAGTCTTTTTATAAGCTCATCCGGAACATCCATGCCGGGCACGTTGTTCTTCATGTACTTTGCCATACCAACGCCTTTCATGGGGGTGACTCCGGCAAGAATATAGACTTTTTCGGTAAGACCCATGTCATTTGCCTGTTTCATGAAGGTTCTGAATTTCTCCATGTTGTATATGCACTGAGTCTGGATAAAATCGACACCTGCTTTTATCTTTTTAGCAAGGCGATGCACTCTCCATTCAAATGGGTCGGCAAAGGGATTTGATGCAGCACCGATAAACATTTTAGGTGGATGTTCCATTTCCGTACCACCTAACATTTTTGCATCATCGCGCATTCCTTTTACCATACCTATAAGTTGCATTGAATCGATATCGAATACACCTTTAGACTGGGGGTGGTCACCAAATTTCTGATGATCGCCGGACAGGCACAGCATGTTTCTTATTCCAAGGGCATATGCTCCAAGAATATCGCTTTGCATGGCAAGACGGTTACGGTCACGGCATACCATCTGGTAATTAGGCTCAAGCCCTTCCTGAATTGCGATTATGGAAGCAGCCCAACTAGCCATACGCACAACAGCTGTCTGGTTATCTGTGATATTGACCGAATCAACCATACCTTTTAAGTGTGACGCTTTTTTCCTTACTTCATCGGCATCAGTTCCGCGGGGCGGTCCAAGCTCACCTGTAAATGCAAAATGCCCCGCCGCCAAGACTTTTTCCAAATTGCTGCCTGATTTCATTTTTATCTTGTCCTATATATTTAATTTACTAATTTCTTATTTCGTGCGGGCAAAATTATCTTGTTTTACCAGCTTATAAAATCAACCAATAAAAACCTTCCTGCTCTTTGTGCTTTTAAAATAAATGTTCAGTCTTAAAAAGAGCTTTTATTTCTATACTTTTTCAGGTTTTTTATATCCTGGTTGAATTACTGTCCTTGGCACCTGATTCTGCCAATCTGAAGGAGGAGTAATCTCCAGGATACAATCCAGGCGGTTTTGTGCACTAAGCCTTTCATATATCATAAACCATGCACATGGTTGATTCTTGTCTATCTCACAGCTTCCCTGATTTGTTCCGCCGCACGGACCATTGTAAAGCCCTTTTGCGCACATGGTAACAGGACATATACCGCCTGTAAGGCCTAAGACGCAACTGCTGCATGAACGGCATCTTTCCTCATACCATCCGACATCCTGGTTTACTCCGATAAAAGTCGTATCCACTGCAGGAAACACAGGCTTATCAGGATATCTTTCGGCAAGAAACTGAATTCCGGCTCCGCATGCCATTGAAAGAAGCGCATCAAAATCTTTAACCTTGGAATCAAGAGCTTCAAGATACTCCCTGTCGCATTGTCTTTCAACCGTAAAACCGTCTATCTCTATCGGATTATCTTCAAGCTTACGTGCCATATCAAGTTCTGCATTAAGCACTGCAACTTCTTTTTCACCGCCTGCAAGGCACACGGCCACGCAGGTTCCGCAACCCACGTTAAGAATTTTTTTATAATCCTTAATAAGGTTTTTAATCTCATCAAATGGTTTTCTTTGTGCTACTATCATTATTATTACCTCTTAAATACCGGAGACACAATCCATTTCCGGAAACTATAAATCATAACCCTACTTCAGCAAGATCCGGCCCCAGGTATGTGCGTTCATTTTCACCAAGGACACCAAGCGAAAGGCAAATCAAGGTCCACAGATGTAACGTATGGTATCCACCGCCAAAGTGCTCCGATAAATCATGTACCTGAGCATGACAATTATGGCAGGGAGTAATACAATAAGTGGCCCCGGTCTTTTTGATCTGATCATCCTTCAATTTCCCATATGCACGTCTGGCATCAGGAAGTCCGGATTGGAGAAAACCGCCGCCACCGCCGCAGCAATAATTGTTCGACTTGTTCGGCGTCATATCAATAAAGTTCTCTTCTCCAACAACAGATTTTACTACAAACCTCAAATCATCGGCGACAGGGTCGCCAAAGCTCTTTCTGACAAGCTGGCATGGATCCTGAACAGTAAATTTGACTTTAAGATCCTTGTTCCAATCCGAATTTACCTTGAGCTTTCCTTCCCTGATCCACTGTGCGTAATATTGAATTATACTTTTTATCTCAAAATTGTAAGGAATGTTGAATTTTTTCAGTCCGGCCCGGACTGCGAATAGTTCGTGCCCTCACTCAGTATTGAGCCAGACCTTGCACTTCAAGTCATCCACAGCTTTGGCCTTAACCTCGACAATGTGCTTCCAGTTCTCGTTGTCTGCCATGAAAAGGCAATAGTTTTCAGCAGCCCATCCTTTAGAACCGTATGTCCAATCTGCACCAACAAGATGAAGTATTTTCCATAGCGGAACCATCTCGTCCGGTTCCGTTACCGGTTCTCTGGAATTCTGATTTAAAAAGAACTCTGCACCCACCTTGTCCATAGGAGCCTGAAGATTTTCAAAACCTTCCTGGGTTTCTCTTACCTCTTCGGCAACGTCCTCAACTACAAAACGCCAGTCTTCTTCGGTTGCGCCCATTGCGCTGCATGTATCGTTTTTCAGAGCCATGTCGCATGAACCAAGAATCCCTTTGGGCCTTCCCTCCCTGGGCCAGCTGTTCCTGACATTGAAAACAAGCTGGGGAATATCAATTTTCATCGGACATACATAAATGCAGCGCTGACACATCGTGCACATCCATGCCCAATTGCTCTTTAATAGCTCCTCATCCATACCAAGCGCCGCCATGCGCAAAAACTTCCTTGGATCCATGCCCTCAAGTCCTGTAGCAGGACATCCTGATGAACATGCTCCGCAGGTCAGACAAAGATTAAGATTACCCCCATCAGGGATAATCTGTTTGACTTTGTCTATAAACATACTTTTCTTTTTACCGCCAAGTTTGATTGCTTCTTCCGCCATAATTTACTCCTTATTTGTGGCTGTTGACCATTTTTTTAACGGGTTAGGCCCAAGCTTCTTTATATGTTCGGTCATCTCTTTTGCATATGCTGCAAAGGTCGGGCCCTCGCCTGAAGAAAGATTATACATCCTTACCCTATCCCCTTCAAGGCCAACCTCTTCTAAAAGTTTTTGTACGTGCATAACCCGTTCCCGGGCACGCAAATTTCCTTGTTTATAATGGCATGACCCTTCAAGACAACCTACGACATAAGCACCGTCTGCGCCCATCTGGATAGTTCTCATCAAGTGCATGACATCTACTTTTCCGGTACAGGGAACCCGTATAATTTTTACATTTACAGGATAATCAAGCCTCATCGAACCTGCCAGGTCCGCAGCCGAATATCCTCAGTAATCGCAACAAAATGTGATAATAGTTGGTTCAAAGTCAGACATTACATTCCCCCTGCCAGCAAGGCATCTATTTTACTGGTAATTTGATTATCTTCATAAAAATTAAGCTGGATTGTCTGCCGGGGACATACGCTTGCGCAAACCCCGCAACCGTGGCAGATTGCATCGTCTATTTCAATAACCTGTTTTTCAGTATTAAAGACCGGCACTTCAAATGGGCAAGACCGGACACAGGTAAGGCATTTCACGCAATGTTCCGTATCTACCTGAGCTGTAATTGCCGACAGTTTAATATGAGACTTGGATAGAAATGTTGTTGCACGGGATGCCGCAGCCTGGGCCTGTGCAATAGCCTCGGTTATCAATTTTGGGCCATGAGCCGTCCCGCATAAAAATATACCTTCACCCGGCATATCAACAGGTCTCAGCTTAACATGCGCTTCAATAAAAAATCCTTCCGGATTGCGGTTAAACTTCATTATTCCGCAAAGCTCGGTTGTGTCTTCCGCCACCATTCCTGCGCTTAGCGTCACCAGATCAGCGCGTATTTCAAGGTTCTTCTGAAGAATATGGTCTTTTACCTTTACAATCATTCCTTCGGAAGAAGGTTCCACCTGAGGCGGATTATCCTCTTCAAAACGGATGAAGATGACACCTAAATTTCTTGCCTCAGTATAATAATCTTCCATAAGACCGTATGTACGGATATCCCTGTAAAGCACATAGACATTGGTGTCAGGATTCAGCTTTTTTATCGCAATGCCGTTTTTAACCGCATTCTGACAGCATATTCTGGAACAGTTTTCATTTTCCTTGTTTCGGGAACCAACGCATTGAATCATTACAACAGAATCAAGACCGGCAGCTCCTTTTTCTTCCAGTATATCTCCAAGCTGAACTTGGGTTACTACACGCGGATCTTCATTATAGGAATATTCTATCGGGATATATTCTTTGGCGCCGGTAGCAATAATAATAATGCCATGATCAAGCTTTTGCTTTTGGTCTCCTGTTGCTACCTCAGTTGTAAAATTTCCCTTATATCCTGCAAAATCGGTAATGCGGGCATTGATAATAACTTCAATATTTGCATTTGCCCTGACCTGTTCTATAAGCTCTTTGACATATGCTTTGACGTCTTTTCCTTCAATGGTATGATGAAGCTTAAGGGAAAATCCGCCCAACTCGGATTCTTTTTCAAGCAAAAATACCTTAAAACCCTGTCTGCCAAGACCAAGAGCGGCATTCATTCCTGCAATACCCCCGCCGATGACAAGAGCCTGCTTGTTTACAGAAATTACTTTTTCATTCAACTGCTTCAATGTAGCAGAACGTGCTACCGCCATCCTGACCAGATCTTTTGCTTTTTGTGTGGCAAGTTCGGGACTCTTGGAATGTATCCATGAATTCTGGTTTCGTATATTTGCCATTTCGAACAGATAGCGATTAAGACCACAGGCCTCTAATGTTTCCATAAACATCTGCTCATGGGTTTTCGGGCTGCATGAGGCTACAACCACCCGGTTGAGCTTGTGTTCAATGATCATTTCCTTAATCTTGTCCTGGGTATCCTGAGAACAGGTGAAAAGGTTGTGATCTGTGAAAACCACATTAGGAAGAGTTCCTGCATATTCGGTAACTTTTGGAACATTGACTACTCCGCCGATATTGATACCGCAGTTGCAGACAAATACTCCGATTCTAGGGGTTTGTTCGGCTACATCCTGTTGATCAGGAATCTCAATGGCTTTAGTTTCAGTGCCACGGGCATCCACAAGATCACCACCTGCCATACAGGCAGCTGCACTTGCTTCAGTAACGGAACTCGGAATATCCTTTGGTCCCTGAAATACCCCACAGGTATAAACACCGGGACGTGAAGTGATAACCGGTGCGAATGGATCTGTGGTAACAAAATTGTATTTATTCAGCTCAATCCCCAGTTGTTTTGCCAGTACTTTTGATGATTCGGGAATCTGGAGACCAACGGACAGAACCACCATGTTGAATATTTCTTCAAGAATTTCTCCCGCTTCATTTACGAATCGTACAGACAGATCACCTGTTTCGGGAATTTCCGTTATGGTATGAATCCTGGCTTTAACAAATCTTACGCCGTCTTTGTCTTTGGCTCTGAGGTAGTATTTTTCATAATCCTTGCCGAAAGAACGGATATCCATGTTGAATACCACACAGTCAAGTTCGCCATGCACATGTTCTTTTGCTATCATGGCTTCCTTGATCGCATACATGCAGCATACGGAAGAACAATAACCGTTTCCGCATTTATTGGTATCACGTGAACCGACGCACTGCAGCCATGCAATTTTCTTGGGTTCTTCGCGATCAAGCGGACGGCAAAGATGTCCGCGGTAAGGCCCGGATGCGCTTAAGATGCGCTCAAACTCTTCGCTGGTAACTACGTTGGGGTATTTTCCGTAGCCTAAGAAATCCAGTTTGGAAGGGTCATATCCCTGACTGCCGGAGGCAAGTATTATTGAACCTACTGTTAGTGTGGATTCGCGCTCAACATCGTCGTAGCAAATTGCTTTTGCAACGCACATGTTTTCACATAAGCCGCAACCAATACAAGTATCGGTATCAATGCCGAAGGCCAGAGGAACAGCCTGCGGATATTCAATATAAGTTGCTCTGCGCTCATCCAGCCCCTTGTTATAGCGGTTAACTGCTGTGACAGGACAGTGACGGGCGCATTCTCCGCAGCCCGTACATTTAACAGGATCAATATATCGGGGATGATTAACAAGGGTAACTGTAAAATTACCCGGTTCACCTTCAACCGTTTTTATTTCGCTGTTTGTAATTTTATTAACATTAAGATGCCGGCCGACCTCGACCAGTTTAGGTGAGATAACTCACATCGCACAGTCATTGGTCGGGAATGTCTTATCCAGCCGGGCCATCATGCCGCCGACTGTCGGCAACTTATCTACAAGATGCACATAGTAATCTGAATTTGCCAGATCCAGCGATGCCTGCATGCCTGCAATACCGGCGCCAACCACCATAACAGACCCGCTGATTTTACCTTTATCCGTTGCCACGTTATCTCCTTATTATAATGCTTTGAATTATAATGCTCCGAAAACCGGAATACTGTTCTCATGGCCTTTAAATTCAACCATACTGCTTTTTTCCATGTCCGCCAGAAGGTAGGAAATCTCTTTCATGTCCATCCCAATTCTGCTGCTTATCCCTCTGACAGATGTAAACCCTGCAGCTATAGCCTGATGAATCAGACGAATTTTGTATTCTCTATCCAGAACGGAATCCAGAACAGATTCAAATTTTTCTCTTTCCCATTTTCGGCCGTAAACATCGCCCTTGGTCAGTAATTTAACTTCTTTGCCGACCATCCAGCGTATTGTTTCGGATTTTAAAGTTTCTTCCACAGCGCCCAGCTCAAGCTCAAACATAGCCGGTTCAAATTTACCCTGCACGCTAATATCATTGATAACTGCTGTGGATATATCAACAAACCTCTGAGCTTCAGCAGAGGACAGCCAGGCCAGATGCAGCCTGTTTTCTCCGATGCCGGACAGCTTCAGAAGTTTTTGGGTCATAATAATCTTTTTTTCAGCTTGAATATTACCTTCCAGGTAATGGCAGTCGCCGAAATGTCAGCCGGCCACCAGCACACCGTCAGACCCGTTTTTTAAGGCCTGAACAACAAACAGCGGATCTATACGCCCGGAACACATTACCCGGACTGTTCTTAGATTTGAAGGGTGCTGAATTCGCGACACCCCTGCCAGGTCAGCCCCGGCATAGGCACACCAGTTGCAAAGAAAAGCAACGATTTTTGGTTCAAAGTCTGTCATAATATTCACCATAGAAATTATATAACGTTATCATACTGCTGCGCTTACCGCAGCCATTATTTGCTTGTCTCGGAAATGCAGCATGTCAATAGCTTTCTGCGGACAGCTTGCCGCACACAAACCACATCCTTTGCATGATGCAGGTACATTTTTTGCCTTCTGCCCTTTACCTTCAAAATCTTCCATTATTACGCCTCCAAAGGGACAAATTTCAGAACAAAGTCCGCATCCGATACACTTTTGAACATCAACCTGAGATACCAGAGGAGAAATCGTAATTGTGCTTCTTGAAAGAATAGTAACAGCACGACCGGCTGCAGCATAAGCCTGGGAAATGGACTCATCCAATGGTTTGGGATAGTGAGCCAATCCGCAGATAAAAAGTCCTTCCGCCGCAAAATCAACCGGTCTTAATTTTGCGTGAGCTTCCATAAAAAATTTCTCGGCATTAAGGGGCAATTTATAGACTGAAGCCAGGTCTTCATTTTCCATGGGCTCAATGGCTGTCGCAAGATTTACCAAATCCGCCTGTATCTGAATACTTCTTTGCAAGATAGGATCAAACACAGTAACTTCCAAACCATTACCAGCCGCTTCAACAACAGGTTTTTTGTCTAATGTATAGCGAACAAAAATTATACCTTTTTCTCTGGCCTTTTTATATATTTCTTCTTTTTCTCCGTAAGTTCTTATATCTCTGTACAGAACAAACACATCCGTATCAGGATATTCTTCCTTAATGGAAACAGCCTGAGAAATAGCTGAGGTACAACAGATCATAGAACAATAAGGTCTGTTTTCATCACGTGATCCTACACACTGAATAAATACCACGCTTTTTGCTTCTTTGAGTTTTTCAGGCTGATGCTCAAGGTCATGCCAGGTGGTAACAGCCGGATGTTTTCCGTAAAGGTATTCATCTGTTTCTGCAGCTTTTCCGCCTGTAGCAACAATAGTGACGCCATGTTTGATATTATGAGGTGTGTTATTTGCCACTACATTTGTTTCAAAATTGCCGACAAAACCTGAAGCATCTTTTATTTCTGCATCAAGTAATAAATTGATATTCGGATGGTTTTCTACTTTTCGTATTATTTCTGAAAGAAATGCAGGTACATCCTGGCCATCCCATGTTTTCGTCAGATTTTGAGCAGAACCTCCCAAAGAATTTGATTTTTCAAGCAGAGTAGTAGAAAAACCCTGATCAGCCAGACATAAAGCTGCGGTCATTCCGGCAACACCACCGCCAATCACCAAACCTGATTTTTCAACATCTACCAGTATATCAGGTATGGATTCCAAAAGTGCGGCCCTAGAAACCGCCATTTTTAATAAATCCTTGGATTTTTGAGTAGCTTTTTCCTTTTCGTTCGAATGAACCCATGTACACTGATTTCTGATATTAGCCATTTCAAAAAGATAAGGATTAAGTCCTGCATTGCGGATAGTCTCCTGAAACAACGGCTCATGTGTTTTTGGAGTACATGCTGCAACCACAATCCGGTTTAAGTTATTACTTTTAATAACATCGACTATTTTAGTCTGGGTATCATTGCTGCATGAAAATAAATTGTCCTCAACATGAACAACACCGGGCAATGACTTTGCATACTCTACTATTGCGGGAACATCTGCAACTCCGCCAATATTAACTCCGCAATTGCATACAAAAACACCTACGCGCGCCACTTGATCCGCTAATACTTTTTCTTCCGGAAAAATTTTATCTTTGACTAAAGTTCCCCGCGAAGAGGAAAGACTGATTCCGGCGCCGCATGCAGCAGCACTTGCTTCCATAACGGAATGCGGGATATCTTTGGGACCCTGAAAAATTCCGCAGGCATAAACGCCGGGCCTTGATGTCATAACCGGCTCAAAAGGTTTTGTAACTGCAAAATTGTATTTATCAATATCCACATTAAGTTTTTTTGCAAGCTCCACAGTAGATTCCGACACCTGAAGGCCTACTGAAAGAACAACCATATCAAAAATTTCTTCCTGGATCTGGCCTTTATCATCAGCATAGCGAAGCTTTAAAGCCTTTTGTTCACCAACTTCATCTATCGTATGAATACGCGCATTAATGAATCTTACACCTTTTTCGTCTTTAGCACGGTTATAATATTTTTCATAATCTTTACCAAAGGTTCTGATATCGATATTAAATATTGCACAATCCAGATCGCCATGGGCATGTTCTTTTGAAACCATTGCATCTTTTATGGCATACATGCAACATACGGAAGAGCAGTAACCATTTCCGCATTTGTTGTTATCTCTTGAACCAATACATTGAAGCCATGCAATTTTTTTAGGTTCTTCATTATCTGATGGCTTGAGTAAATGACCACTTGTCGGTCCTGAGGCGCTTAAAATCCTTTCGAATTCAAGACTGGTAAGCACATTCGGATTGGTATTATAATGATATAATTCATCAAGCACTGAAGGGTCATAAGTATCGGCTCCCGGACATAGTATAACAGACCCTATATCAATTTGTTTTTCCACAACTGTCTGGCTGTGATCAACAGCACCTGCAAGACAGGCATCAACACACTGATTACACTCGCAGCAATAACCGCAGTTAAGACATCTTCCGGCTTCAGCCGTTCCATCCT
>Ga0180732_1000391_pt1 | contig 39034 bp, 32 predicted proteins | sample KR11_01MetaG_FD_148674 | JGI IMG/M metagenome (GOLD analysis project Ga0180732, IMG submission 148674) | Groundwater microbial communities from the Olkiluoto Island deep subsurface site, Finland - KR11_0.1 MetaG | ecosystem: Environmental > Aquatic > Deep subsurface > Groundwater | place...
GTCTGTCTCGATGTCAATGAGGTTCTCGCCTTCGCTGACCTGCTCGCCGACCTTCTTGTTCCAGGTCAGCAGCGTCGCTTCGGAGACGGATTCGGAAAGTTGCGGGACTTTGACTTCAATGATGCTCATGGCGATGTACTCCTGGTCGGTTCTTGACGTCCAGATCGGGGCGGAAGGCAGCCTCGACCACAGCTTTCTGTTGTTCGTTATGGATGGCGAGATAGCCCGCGGCCGGCGACGCCGAGGAAGGCCTTAACGCATAGTCCAGGCGCATGCCCCTGCGCATCTGGCGCAGCAGGTAATGCTGGATGCGGTGCCATGCGCCCTGGTTGCCCGGTTCTTCCTGACACCACACGACCTCGGTCGCATTCGGATAAGCGGCGACCTGCGCGGCGAACTCGTCGTGCGGGAAGGGATAGAGCTGTTCGATACGGATGATGGCCATGTCGCTGATACCGCGCTCGGCACGCCCTTTGACCAGATCGTAATACACCTTGCCGCTACAGGCGATGATGCGACGCACCTTGCCCGCATCCAGCGCATCCACTTCCGGGATCACCGGCAGGAAGCCGCCGTGCGTCAGATCTTCCAGCGGCGAGGAAGCATCCTTGCTGCGCAGCAGACTCTTGGGCGTGAACACGATGAGCGGCTTGCGTGTCGGGCGCACCATCTGGCGGCGCAGCAGGTGGAATATCTGCGCCGAATTGGACGGGATGCACACCTGGATGTTGTAGTCTGCGCACAATTGCAGATAGCGCTCGATGCGGGCGGAAGAGTGTTCCGGCCCCTGCCCCTCGTAACCGTGCGGCAACAGCATGGTGAGACCGTTCAACCTGCCCCACTTCGCTTCGCCGGAGGTGATGAACTGGTCGATGACGACCTGAGCGCCGTTGGCGAAATCGCCGAACTGCGCCTCCCAGATCGTCAATGTCTCGGGTTCTGCTGTGGCATAACCGTATTCGTAACCGAGCACTGCAGCCTCGGACAGGATGGAATTGATGACCACGAAGTCAGCTTGGTCGGCCGCCAGATTCTGCAAAGGCACGTGGTAACCCTTGTCCCATTGCGTACGGTTCTGGTCGTGCCACACCGCGTGACGATGGAAGAAGGTACCGCGCTCGCAATCTTCACCGGACAATCGCACCGCGTACCCTTCGGTGAGCAAGGTGGCATAAGCCAGATTCTCGGCCATGCCCCAGTCCAGTTCCAACTCGCCCTTGCCCATGGCAATGCGGTCGGTCACGATCTTCTGCACGCGCGAGTGCAGCTTGAATCCCTCCGGCACTTCCGTCAGTCGCTCGGCCAGTTGTTGCAAACGTTCAAGCGAGACACCGGTGTCGAGCGGGATGTTCCACGGCACGTCGCCACGGTACTTGGCCCAGCTCACGCCGTATTCGAAGTGGTAGTCCGGTATGACTTTAGCGATCGGGTTGCGCCCTTCATCCAGCGCATTACGGTAGTCGGCAACCATGGCATCGGGTTCGCCTGCTTCAATCACCCCCGCCTCCACCAGCTTCTGCCCGTACAGCGCCCGCATGCCGGGGTGCTTGTTGATGTAGCTATACATGAAAGGCTGAGTGACCAGCGGCTCATCCTGTTCGTTGTGCCCCAGCTTGCGGAAGCACACCATGTCGATCACCACGTCCTTGCTGAACTGCTGGCGGAAATCGAAAGCAAGCTCGGTCACCATCAGCACGGCCTCGGGATCATTGCCGTTGACGTGAAACACCGGCGCTTCGACCATCTTGGCAACGTCGGTGCAATACTGCGACGAGCGCGCATCCTGCGCCATTGAGGTGGTGAAACCGATCTGGTTGTTGATGACCACGTGCACAGTACCGCCGGTCTTGTAGCCGCGCGTCTGCGACAGGTTGAACGTTTCCTGGTTCACCCCCTGCCCGGCAAAGGCGGCATCGCCGTGCAGCAGGATCGGCAGCACTTCTTTGCCCTTGGTGTCCTTACGCCGATGCTGGCGGGCGCGTACCGAGCCTTCCACCACCGGGTTCACGATCTCAAGATGGGAAGGATTGAAGGCGAGCGTGACGTGCATGGGACCGCCCGGCGTGTCGATGTCGGACGAGAATCCCTGGTGGTATTTCACGTCGCCGGAGGTCAGGTGTTCGTGATGGATGCCTTCGAACTCAGCGAACAGGTTCTTGGGCTGTTTGCCCAGGGTGTTCACCAGCACATTCAGACGGCCACGATGCGCCATGCCGATGACGGATTCCTTCACGCCTTGCTTGCCCGCGCGCTGCAACAGGTGATGCAGCAGCGGTATCAATGTCTCGCCGCCTTCCAGCGAAAAGCGCTTCTGCCCGACATATTTGGTATGCAGATAACGCTCCAGCCCTTCGGCGGCGGTGAGATGGGAGAGGATGGCGCGGCGTGTCTCGACCGGATAATCAGGCAGCCCCTGTTCGCCCTCCAGTCGCGACTGTATCCAGCGCTTCTGCGTCACATTGTTGATATACATGTACTCTGCCCCGACACTGCCGCAGTAGATACGGCGAAGCCGTTGCAGGATGTCGCGCAATGTCATGCGCGCGCCGCCCACCAGCGAACCGGTATTGAACAGGGTGTTCATGTCCGATTCGGAAAGGTTGTAGTAGGACGGATTTAGCTCGGCGACCTCGGGCTTCACGTGTCGCGCGAGCGGATCGAGGTCGGCAGCGCGCACGCCGAGGAAGCGATGCGCGTTGATCAGTTGCAGCACCGAAGCCTGCTTGCGCATCGCGTCGGTTTGCGCGACAGAAGGCCGGGAGGCCGCTGCGGCGTCGAGCGCCAGGCCTTTCTGTATCGGCGTGTGGGCTACATCCGCCTGCCCACCCGTCGCCTGCAGCTTGGTGAAATACTCGCGCCATTCCGGCGGCACACTGCCGGGATCACGCAGGTAATCTTCATACAATCCCTCGATGAACACGTTGTTGCCGCCGAACAGCGGCGAACTGTCTTGCATCGCTTGCAGGTAACTGCTCTCGGGGGCGGTCATGGTTCTTCCGATCAGCGTTTGTCCACCGGCACGAAATCACGACGCACTGCACCGCGATACAACTGGCGCGGACGGCCGATCTTCTGCTCGACGTCTGCCACCATTTCGTTCCACTGCGACACCCAACCTATGGTGCGGGCCACGGCGAAAATCACGGTGAACATATTGGTCGGGATACCGATGGCGCGCAGCACGATGCCGGAATAGAAGTCCACGTTCGGGTACAGCTTGCGCTCGATGAAGTACGGATCGTTCAACGCGGTCTTCTCCAGTTCCATCGCCAGCTCGAACAGTTTGTTGTTCTCCAGCTTGAGTTCCTTCAGCACTTCGTAACATGTCTCGCGCATCACCTTGGCGCGCGGATCCATATTCTTGTACACGCGATGACCGAAACCCATCAGGCGGTATTTCTTGTCTTTCACGCCCTGCACATATTCCGCCACGCGCGACACATCACCGATCTCTTCCAGCATCTTCAAAGCAGCCTCGTTGGCCCCGCCGTGCGCCGGACCCCACAGGGCGGCGATACCCGAAGCGATACAGGCGAACGGATTAGCACCGCTGGAACCGGCCAGTCGCACGGTGGAAGTGGACGCATTCTGCTCGTGGTCCGCATGCAGGATCAGGATGCGTTCCAGCGCGCGCACCAGGATGGGATTGGGCACGTAGTCTTCCGCCGGTGTGGAGAACATCATGTACAGGAAGTTCTCCACATAGGAGAACTTGTTCTTCGGATAGACGAAAGGTTCGCCCACGTTGTATTTGTACGCCATGGCCGCGATGGTCGGCACCTTGGCCAGCAGGCGGTGTGCGGAAACGGTGCGGTGTTGCGGATTGTTGATGTCGAGCGAGTCGTGATAGAACGCCGACAACGCACCGACCACGCCAACCATCACCGCCATCGGGTGCGCGTCACGGCGGAAGCCGTTGAGGAAACGTGCCAGCTGGTCGTGCACCATGGTGTGGCGCGTGATGTTGCGGGTGAATTCCGCCTTCTGTTCCGCGCTCGGCAGTTCGCCGTTCAGCAGCAGATGGCAGACTTCAAGGAAGTCGGAGTTCTCCGCCAGCTGCTCGATCGGATAGCCGCGGTAATACAGCAAACCCACATCGCCATCGATGAAAGTGATCTCGGAGATACAGCTGGAAGTGGAAAAGAACGCGGGGTCGTAGGTGAACAGCCCGGCTTTTCCCAGATTGCGGATGTCGATCACATCCGGCCCCAAAGTACCTTTCAGGATAGGTAGTTCCAGTGTGCGCCCGTCATCCAGCGTCAATGTTGCGATACGATCGGTTTCCATATTCATCTCTTCCCCTCTCAAACCTGTTTTAACCATTCCAGCACTTCGCGCTGTCGCGCCTGTTCCGGCTCTTTTTCACCGCGCACCAGATCCCACAGGTCGGTGTCCGGCAGGTCCAGCAATTCATCAAAGGCTCCGCGCTGCTGCTCGTCTAATTGTGCATAACGCTGCGCGACGAAACGTCCCAGCAGGATGTCCATCTCGAGCATGCCACGCCGGCAACGCCAGCGCACCCGCTCCAGAAAAACCGGATCGACAGGCAGCATCAGGATCGCATCCTTATACCATCCTCTTTACCATCATGTCCTTGATCTTGCCGATGGCTTCCGTAGGGTTCAATTCCTTGGGACAGACGTCGACGCAATTCATGATGGTATGGCAACGGAACAAGCGATACGGGTCTTCCAGATTGTCCAGCCGCGCTGCCGTATCCTGATCGCGCGTATCCGCAAGGAAACGATAGGCCTGCAACAGACCCGACGGCCCGACGAATTTGTCCGGGTTCCACCAGAACGAAGGGCAGGCCGTCGTACAGCACGCGCACAGGATACATTCGTACAAGCCATCCAGTTCGGCCCTATCCTTGGGTGATTGCAAACGTTCCGTCTCGGGCGGCGGATCGTTGTTCACCAGATACGGCTTAATCGAATGGTACTGCTTGAAGAACTGCGTCATATCCACGATCAGATCGCGGATCACCGGCAGCCCCGGCAAGGGACGTATCTCGATCGGCTGCTTGAGCGACGATAAGGGCGTGATACATGCCAGCCCGTTGCGCCCGTTGATGTTCATCGCGTCCGAACCGCATACCCCTTCGCGGCAGGATTTGCGGAAACCGAGGCTGTCGTCCTGCTGGCGCAACATCATCAATGCATCGAGCAGCATGGCATCGCCTGCCTGCAGATCGAGCTCGTAATCCTGCATGTACGGCGCTTTGTCCGCTTCGGGGTTGTAGCGATAGATCTTGAATCTCATCATCGCCTCCTAGTAGACCCGCGCCTTGAGCGGGAAGGTTTCGACCGTCAGCGGTTTCAGACGCACCGGTTTGTAATCGAGGCGCCGGTCCTCACTGAAATACAACGAGTGCTTGAGCCAGTTCTTGTCGTCGCGCTCGGGGAAATCCTCGCGCGCATGTGCACCGCGGCTTTCCTTGCGCGCTTCGGCAGCGGTCATGGTGGCCTGCGCCACTTCGATCAGGTTGTCCAGCTCCAGCGCCTCGACGCGCGCCGTGTTGAAAACCTTGCTCTTGTCCTTGATCTCGGTCGTTTTGACACGCTCGGCGACTTCGCGGATATTGGTCACACCTTCCGCCAGAAGATCCGGAAAACGGAACACCCCGCAATGCGTCTGCATCACTTTGCGCATCGCGTCACCGACTTCCGCGACGCTTTCGCCGTTCTTCTGGCTCTCCAGACGTGCCAGGCGCGCCAGCGGGCGGTCAGCCGCATCCGCGGGCAAAGGCTTGGGATTCGGATTGGCTTTCAGGTCTTCGATGATCTGGCGTGCGGCGGCACGACCGAACACGATCAGGTCGAGCAGCGAATTGCAGCCGAGACGATTGGCGCCATGCACCGACACGCAGGCACATTCGCCCACCGCATAGAAGCCCTGCACCACCACATCCGGGCCGGTGCCGTGCGGCGCGACCACTTGGCCGTGATAGTTGGTAGGGATGCCGCCCATCATGTAGTGCGCGGTCGGCACGACCGGGATGGGCGCTTTGGAAGGATCGACATGCGCGAATTTGAGTGCGATGTCGCGAATGCCCGGCAGACGGTGACGGATCACCTCGTCGCCCAGATGATCGAGCTTGAGCAACACATGGTCGCCGTGCGGACCGCAGCCGCGCCCTTCCTTGATCTCGGTCGCCATCGCGCGCGACACCACGTCGCGGCTGGCCAGATCCTTCGCGGTCGGCGCATAGCGCGGCATGAAGCGCTCGCCATCCTTGTTCACCAGATAGCCGCCCTCGCCGCGCACGCCCTCGGTGATCAGCACGCCTGCGCCGTGCACGCCGGTCGGGTGAAACTGGAAGAACTCCATGTCTTCCAGCGGGATACCGGCTCGTGCCGCGATGCCGAGGCCGTCGCCGGTATTGATGTAGGCATTGGTGCTGGCCGAGAAGATTCGCCCCGCCCCGCCCGTTGCAAACAAGGTCGCACGCGCCTGCAGGATCATCACTTCGGAAGTCTCGATCTCCATCGCCACCACACCCAGCACGTCACCGTCCTGATCGCGGATCAGATCGAGCGCCATCCATTCCACGAAGAAGTTGGTGTTGGCTTTGACATTCTGCTGGTACAGCGTGTGCAACAAGGCATGGCCGGTGCGGTCGGCTGCTGCACAGGCACGCGGCACCGGGTTCTTGCCGTAGTCCTGCATATGGCCGCCGAACGGGCGCTGGTAGATCTTGCCGCTGTCGAGTCGGTCGAACGGCATGCCGAAGTGCTCCAGCTCGTACACCACTTCCGGTGCGGCGCGGCACATGTATTCGATGGCATCCTGGTCACCGAGATAGTCGGAGCCTTTCACGGTGTCGTACATATGCCAGTGCCAGTTGTCCTCGTTCACGTTGCCCAGCGAAGCGGCGATGCCGCCCTGCGCAGCGACGGTGTGCGAGCGCGTGGGAAACACTTTGGACAGCACGGCGACCTTGAGCCCGGCCTGCGAAAGCGTGAGCGCCGCACGCATACCCGCACCGCCCGCGCCGACCACGACCACATCAAACGTTCTTTTCGATATTGCCATCAGAGACCCCAGAGGATTTGCACTGCCCAGATCACATACAGGATCAAAGCCAGAATGACCGACACATGGATCAGCAAGCGGACGCTGGCCGGCTTCACATAATCCATCACGATGTCACGCACGCCTATCCATGCATGATAGAAAAGACTGAGCAGGAACAGCAGCGAGAAGGATCGCATCATGTTGCCGGAGAACAGCTCGGTCCAGACGTCATAGCCGAGCGCCGGCTGTAACAATGCCCAACCGGCCACAGCCGACACATAGACCGCCATCACCGCCGCAGTGACGCGCTGGGCCAGCCAGTCGCGCAGTCCGTAATGCGCGCCGGTCACGATACGGTTCACCATAGCTTCACCCCCATGACAACGGTCAATGCCAGACTCACCGCCAACACCCAGCGGCTACTGGCGCGCGCACCGGACAGTCCGTGCAGCAGATGCAGGTCTATCGCCAGATAACGCAGCCCCGCGAAGAAATGATGCAGGAATGCCCACAACATTCCGATCAGCGCCAGCTTCACCAGCGCATGATCGAGATACTCCGCAAGGTTGGTAAAAGTCTCGATGGAGCGCAAACTCTGGTCCAGCATGGCAAGCAACAGGGGCAAAGCCAGAAACAGGATCGCACCGGAGACACGGTGCAGGATGGAGACGTAGCCGGCTAACGGCAACTTGATCTTATGCAGTGCAAGATGTTTGGGGCGTGTCTTGTTCATATCCTTTTCCACTACCAAGATCGAGTGCCTCAATGTTACACCCGATGCAACGGGTTTAGATATCAATACGGCACCCGGTAATGAGTATTGAATTTTCTAATGCTCACATTAGGCCGCTCACAATAGACGCCAAAATGATATGTAATCGACCTTGCTATAACTTTACATTCGAAGAAAATGCAAACCCATGACTGCGTTCAAAAAACTAAAAACAATCAGGGAATTCGAAAAGGGTCGTATGCCACATCTGCGCTCTCACGAGGATTTCGACATCGTGATCGAGGTCGGTTATCACGAAGACATGGAAAAACCGTTGACGCTGAAATGCCTGCTATTGATGGAGATATCGTCTGCCACCACCGTCCAGCGCCGCGTGCATGCGCTGGTCGAAGCGGGCATCCTCACGCGATCCCGCAGCGAAAGCGACCGGCGCAGCGTCGAGCTGGGCGTATCCGGCCAGACGCGCAAACTGATCGATCGCTACGTCAAGATGCTGCACACTCACATATCCAAGTCGGCCTGATATGAACATCAACCTGGCCGACTTCGGCAGCAACGAAGAGATCAAGCAGCACGTCACGCATGCGCTCAGCGCCTACGGCGAGGTGGAGAGTGTCCATATCTTCGAGCCGGCCCCCAGCAATCCGCAGCATATCGTCCTCGCCACCATGACCGATATGGAACAAGCCCGCATCGCCTCCAGCTCGCTCGACCTCCGTTCCTTCGGACACAAGTCACTCATCATCCCCGTCTCCAAGTAACACGCCCGAACGCTTTCTTCCTCTGCACGCGGAACACTGGCAGAATACCCGCCACACCCACCCGCAGGAGGAAACCATGAAAGCGCCCGTCCGTGTCACCATCACTGGAGCCGCAGGCCAGATCGGTTACAACATGCTGTTCCGCATCGCGAACGGCGACATGCTGGGTCGGGAGCAACCCGTCATCCTGCAATTGCTGGACATCACACCCGCGCAGCAGGCGTTGCGCGGCGTGGCGATGGAGTTGGAAGACTGCGCCTTCCCCATGCTGCAACAAGTCATCACCACCGACGATCCGCGTGTCGCCTTCCGCGACACCGAGGTCGTACTGATGGTCGGTGCCCGACCGCGCAGCAAAGGCATGGAACGCAAGGACTTGCTGGAAGCCAACGGCGCCATCTTCTCCGAACAGGGACGCATCCTCAACGAGGTCGCCGCCCGGCATGTGAAGGTACTGGTGGTCGGCAACCCGGCCAACACCAACGCGCTGATCGCGATGAAGAACGCACCCGATCTCGACCCGCGCAACTTCACCGCGATGATGCGCCTGGACCACAACCGCGCCATCACCCAGATCTCCCTGAAGCTGTTCCAGCCGATACAGGACATCAAGAAGATGGTGGTGTGGGGCAACCACTCCGGCACGCAATATCCCGACCTGTCCCACGCGGAGATTCGCGGCCGCAAAGTGATCGATGTGCTTAAACAGAACAACTGGGAAGACTGGATCGAGAGCGATTTCATCCCCACCGTGCAAAAGCGCGGCGCGGCCGTGATCGAGGCGCGCGGCCTTTCCAGCGCGGCCAGCGCCGCCAATGCGGCCATCAGCCATATGCATGACTGGCTGTTGCGTTCGCACCATAACGACTGGGTCACCATGAGCGTGCCCTCGGACGGCAGCTACGGCATACCAGAAGGCGTGATGTACGGCTTCCCGGTGACCTGCCGCAACGGTCACTATGAGATCGTGCAGGGACTCGCCATCAACGAACTGGGTCGCAAACACATGATGGACAGCCACAAAGAGCTGATGGAAGAACGTTCGCATGTGACGCATCTGCTGGGTTGAAACGCTTACACGGCCGGAATATCCCTAAACTTTACGGGATTCAGGCCGATAGCTGCTCTACAACGCCAGACTTCAGGGGGGAAGGCATAGCATGCAGAACAAGAGCGCGTACGTCTCACAAAAAGAAGCCCCGTTCCCGGCCGGAACGGTACTCATCTCCAAGACGGACACCAAAGGCATCATCACTTATGTGAACGATGCCTTCGTGCACATCTCCGGATATTCCAGAGAAGAGTTGATCGGCAAGAGCCACAACATCGTGCGCCATCCCGATATGCCGCCGCAGGCATTCAAGTGGCTGTGGGACACACTGAAGGAAGAACACCCCTGGCGCGGACTGGTCAAGAACCGCTGCAAGAACGGTGACCACTATTGGGTGCAGGCCAACGTGGCCCCCATCATCGAGAACGGCAACATCACCGGCTATGTGTCGGTGCGCCGCCCCCCTTCCCGCGAGGACGTGGCCGCCACCGAGTCTTTGTATACCGCGCTGCGCAACAGCGGACAGCAGATCGTCTCCCGCTACGAACGCTACAAATTCAAGAACTGGTCGCTCACCTCCAAGCTGCAGTTCCTGATCCAGATGTCGCTGGTGGTCGTGCTGGCCGGCGCCCAGATCTTCGTCTCGGCCAACCTGCGGGAGGAATCCAGGATACTTGCAGAAGAAAAAGGTGCTCAGGTCGCTAACGAGATCATCGACGGTGCCAACCTGCTGATGGTCACCGGGCAGATCAGCGAAACGGAGAACCGCAAACTGCTGCTGCACAAGATCAGTACCGGCGTGAACATCAAATCGGTACAACTCGTCCGCACCCAACCCGTTGTCGATCTGTACGGTCCCGGCCTGCCGGAGGAACAGATCAGTGACGATATGCAGCGCGAGGTTATCGCCAGCAAAAAACCGCGCATCACGTTCAGCAAGGATGCAAAGGGCGCCCCCCATCTGCGCGTCATCACACCCTATGCAGCCAGCAAGGATTTCCACGGTACCGACTGTACCGGCTGCCACCAGACCGAGGAAGGCACCATACTCGGTGCTTCGGATGTGACGATAGACCTCGCGCCCGACTATGCACGCATCAACAAAATGGAGATGCAGACCGTCCTCGGACAGGTCGCGCTGCATGTGTTCCTGTATTTCTTCATCGGCTTCTGCGTCAAACGCTACGTGCGCGCACCAGCTTCCGCCGTGCGCAGCGAGTTCCGCAACATCATGGAAGGTAATCTGGACGGCCATCTGGACATCTCGACGCGCGATGAGATGGGACAACTGCTGTGCGAGATACAGACCATGCAGACCTATCTGCGTACCACGGTGGACGAGATCGTCACACCGGTGAAGAAGATACAGGGGCGCATCACCGAACTGGATCAGCGCGTGAGTACCGTGGCGGACAATGCCATGAACGAGCGCGACAACATCCAGCAGATCACCCGCACCATGGAGCAGTTCAGCCAGTCGGTCGAGGAGGTCTCCCACATGGCGAACGATTCCCTGCAGGATGCCAAAGCCATGCAGCGCATCGTGGAGGAGAACAACCGCAACATGGAACTGAGCATCGAAGCGACCGGCGAGGTCGCCAGCACGGTGCAATCTTCCAGCAAGACCATCTCCGATCTGGGACAAGCCATCCAGCGTATCGGTGTCATCGCCGACACCATCAAGGAGATCGCCGACCAGACCAACCTGCTGGCATTGAACGCCGCTATCGAAGCCGCTCGTGCCGGTGAACAGGGACGCGGCTTCGCGGTGGTTGCGGATGAAGTGCGCAAACTGGCCGAACGCACCGCCAACAGCACCACCGACATCTCGCGCAACATCGGCGAGATCACAGCCATATCCGACACGGCTGTGACTTCGATGGAACATTCCGTCAGCAAGGTGAGCCAGAGTATCGATCTGATACGCAAGAACGGGGACGGTCTGAAGGAGATCATGAGCGCCTCGGTCAATGTCGCCTCGCGCGTTGACCATATCGCCAAGGCATCCAGCGACCAGACTGCGGCAGGCAAGCAGGTCGCCGAAAGTCTGGAGCGCATCACTGCACTGGTGGAACATAACGCCAGTTCCTCGACGGAAGCGAAAGCCTCCGCTGAAGAGCTGGCCATATCGGCGGTCGAACTGCGCAAGGCAGGCTATCCGCTGACCAAGTGCGGCATGACTGACAACACCAGGAATTAGTGCACTAATTCCTGCTTGCACGCCCCCTTGCTGCGTCCTATGCTGGGCGCATGCAATTCCCCCAAGGGGTCGTCATGCCGAACATACGTCCGCCTGCTGTCGCCGGTTCCTTTTATCCGGCCGATGCCAACATCCTGGCCGCTGATGTGCGCGCCTTGCTGGCCACCCCCGCAGCGAGCAGCCTGACTCCCAAGGCATTGATCGCCCCCCATGCCGGATACATGTATTCCGGCCCTGTTGCCGCCAGCGCCTATGCCAGCCTGCGCACTGTCGCTTCACGCATCCGTCGCGTGATCCTGCTGGGCCCGACCCACCGCGTCCCGGTACACGGCATGGCCCTGCCGGATGCGGACTCCTTCTCCACCCCGCTGGGCCAAGTCAGGCTGGACACGGATGCCATGCAAGCCATCGCAGCGCTGCCTCAAGTCACCGTCAGTGCGCCGGTGCATGCCTTCGAGCATGCGCTGGAAGTGCAACTACCCTTCCTGCAGATAGCGTTGGACGATTTCACCCTGTTGCCACTAGCCGTCGGGGATGCCAGCGCGCAGGAAGTCGCGGAAGTTTTGCAGTTGATCTGGGGCGGCGCAGAGACCCTGATCGTGATCAGTTCTGACCTTTCTCACTACTTGCCATATGAAGTATCCAAACTGATCGACCAGAAGACCGCTAACGACATCCTCAAGCTGCGTCCCGACATCACGCATGACGAGGCATGCGGCGCGACGCCGATCAACGGCCTGCTGCTTGCCGCACGCCGGCATCACCTCACCCCGCATCTGCTCGACCTGCGCAACTCGGGCGACACTGCCGGGCCGCGCGATGGCGTGGTCGGCTACGCGGCTTTTGCCTTTTGTGAGGAGAGCAACCATGAATGAAGAAGATCACGGACTGACTTTGCTGCGACTGGCGCGCGCCGCCATCGCCCGCGAACTCGGTTTCGACTCGCACGACCTGCCGTCCAGCGACTGGCTGGTGCAGGAGGGGGCGACCTTCGTGACGTTGAATTTGCACGGCCGTTTGCGCGGTTGCATCGGCAGCCTGGAAGCACACCGTCCGTTGATCGACGATGTGCGTCACAACGCCGTGGCTGCTGCATTCCGCGACCCGCGCTTCCCGCCGCTGACAAAAGAGGACTTCGCCGTAGTGCAGATCGAGGTCTCCCTGCTCAGCCCCCCGGAAAGGATCAGCTTCAAGAGCGAGCAAGATGCCTTGGCGCAACTCCATCCCGGTCGGGACGGCGTGATCCTTGAGTATGGCCGCAGCCGCGCCACCTATCTGCCGCAGGTATGGGCGCAATTACCGGAGCCGGTCGGCTTCATCGGCAATCTGAAAGAGAAGGCGGGGTTGCCCGCCGACTTCTGGTCCGACGACATCCGCCTGTCCCGTTACAGCGTGCGCAAATACAGCGAAGGCGCATAAGGAGCACTTGAGATGGATGAGGCTATCAGCATCGACGAACGCTACCCTGCCCGCTACTGGCACCGGCTGGATGACGGCCGCATCCAGTGCGATCTGTGTCCGCGCGACTGCAAGCTGAAAGAAGGGCAACGCGGCGCATGCTTCGTGCGGGGCCGCATCGATGATGCGATGGTACTCACCACCTACGGCCGCAGCTCTGGATTCTGCGTGGATCCTGTCGAAAAGAAACCGCTCAACCATTTCTACCCCGGCAGTCGCATCCTGTCGTTCGGCACGGCGGGCTGCAACCTCGCCTGCAAGTTCTGCCAGAACTGGGACATCTCCAAGGCGCGCAGTTTCGACAAGCTCGCCGATCAGGCCACACCGCAAGCCATCGCCAGCACGGCGCTCGATCTGGACTGCCTGAGTGTCGCCTTCACCTACAACGACCCGGTGATATTTGCCGAATACGCGATGGATGTGGCGGACGCCTGCCATGCGGTCGGCGTCAAGACGGTCGCCGTGACGGCCGGCTACATCCATGCACAGCCCAGGATCGATTTCTACGCGAAGATGGACGCTGCCAACGTCGACCTGAAAGCCTTTACCGACGAATTCTATTTCAAGCAGACCGGCGCACATCTCGGGCCGGTGCTGGAGACCTTGCAGTATCTCTGCAAGGAAACCGACGTATGGGTGGAGCTGACCACCCTGCTGATCCCGGGATACAACGACAGCGCCCACGAGATCGGCAAGATGTGCGAATGGATCGCTGAAGAACTCGGGCCGGACGTGCCGCTGCACTTCACCGCCTTCCATCCCGATTACAAGATGACGGACATTCCGGCCACGCCGGCCTTGAAGCTATCGGAAGCCAGACGCATCGGCCATGCAGCCGGCCTGCACCATGTGTATACGGGGAACGTGCATGACACCGCAGGAGGAACGACGCACTGCGCCAGCTGCAAACAGGCGCTCATCGTGCGGGATTGGTATGAGATCCGCGACTATCGGCTCACCGCGCAAGGCAGCTGCCCGCATTGCGGCGAACTGCTAGCCGGACGTTTCGGCATATATCAAAGCCAGCCCGGCACACGGCGCATCCCCGTCCGCATCAGGCGCTGAACTCTTACCTGCTCAGATCAAAGATGCCTGCGCACCGTCAGGCACAGCGTCACAGAATTTCTCGGCAATAGCCGCGAACTCATGCTTGATCATATTGAAGGCCGCTACGATATCCGGATCGAAGTGCGTGCCGCTACCCGCCTCGATGATCTTCACCACCTCATCGTGATGGATAGCATGCTTGTACACGCGCCTTGATGACACGGCATCATAGACATCCGCCAGCGCCATCAGTCTGGCCGGTATGGGGATGTCCTCGCCGCTCAGACCGAAGGGATAACCGCTGCCATCCCATTTCTCGTGATGGCCGACCGCGATCTGTCGGGCGATACGCAGGAAATGGCTCTGGATATTGACTTCACTCTCGGCCGCCGCAATAGCATTGCCGCCAAGCAGCGCATGCTGCTTCATGATCTCGAACTCCTCATCGGTAAGTTTCCCGGGCTTCAGCAGGATGTGATCCGGGATGCCAACCTTGCCCACATCATGCAGCGGTGCCAACTTGAACAGCAGCTCGATGTTCTCCTCGGTCAGGAAGTCTTTGAACCTGGAATGCCCCCGCAAGTGCTGTGCCAGCAGACGAATATAGTGCTGGGTGCGCCGTATGTGATTGCCGGTCTCGTTGTCACGCGTCTCAGCCAGTGATGACAGTGCGAGGATGGTCGCATCCTTGATCAGCCCGATCTCATCCGTGCGCTGACGAAGTTCGGAGGTACGCTCGCGCACCATGCTTTCCAATCTTTCCTCGTGCTGGCGCAATTCAGCGTTCGCCAATTCCAATCTGTAGCGTGCCTCCTCGTTGAGGTTCTTCTGAGCTTCCAATTCCCGAAGCAAGGTTTCATTCTCGAAGCGTTGCTGCAACACGCGTCTGTAGTTTCGCGTCAATACCCGGCCGGAGAACAACACAACCATACTGAACAGCAGCAACATGCCGGCGATCTTCCAGTGCAGGGCATCATTCTCGGCGGCCACGCGCGCCATCAGCGGCAGCATGATGCCGCCCAGATAGGTGACGGAAGCAGGCGGATGTACCGGGTTCAATGTCACCGACACAGCGACCAACCCGACCATGATGCTGATCATAATGCCCTGATTGAAAAGGTCATGCGGAAAGAACACGACTGCCGCAGCTCCCCACAACAAGCCGGAGGCGAGTGCAAAGACAGTGAAATGCTGATGCCAGTCGCGGCACTGATCCAGCGCTGAAAGGCTATGCCTGTCTCTTCTCCACTTAGACAGTTCGACCAAATGCAGCGCGAAAGAGGCGGACAACCACAAGATCATAAAATCATGGTGACCCAACTCCCAGTACAGCCATACAAACAATAGCTGCACGCCCATCTGCCCGAGCACCATCGCCGGGTACATCTCCATGCGTGTGCGTAGTTGCTCCCGGCACATAGGCAGATCTGCATGGCTCAACTGGAACCCCCAGTTGAGCCAACCGGGGGAAACGTGCTTGGGATGTTTGGTGGCGATATCCATGATCTCCCCCTTATCCGTATCGCGACACCCCCGCATGGGTGTTCCTCAACGGCAAAAGGGATGGGGCTATGCCATCTCGAACGACAAGTGGAGTTTGGCCAGATTCGACTGGTAGCGATCCGAAGCGTCCTTGAAGAATCGGCTACCGCGCACGATGGTCATCGCAGCTTCACGCTTGCCTAGTTCGACCAGCAGCAATGCCTGCGACGCGGCTTCGTGGAACTCATAACAGCTTTCATGCAGGTCATTCAGCAAGGCCATGTCCGTACAGTGCTTGCCACCCTCGCCGTGCAGCCATTTGCCGACCATGCAGTCTCTACAACAATCATCCGGCAGAACAGGCTTGTCAGACGAGTAGCCCTGAACATACGCTTCCACCTGGAAGCGTTGATTGAGGTGCGACTGGATAGCACGGATGCCGTCGAAACGTTCTATGGTGGGGATGTTGCGCTGAAGCGTATTGCCGACCTGTTTCCACATGATGTGCCTCCTGCAAAAGACCAGATGGGATGGTCATTCTGCGCGGCGGAAACGGCCGATACAATATGCCGAAAGGCCTATATATCGGCCTATGCAACAGCCTATATCACCCGCCTATCCTATTGATTCTATGTGAATCATAAAATCACCCGCACCAGCGCGAAGCCCCCGCCCGCTGTGCGGAAATTCGTGGTCTGCCCCTGATAGAGTCTGGCAGCGATCATCTGGAGACGACCGGCATACACATAGCAACGCACGTCATATTTCAATGACACGGACTCGTCACCCGAACAAACCTTGCGCTCGCCGGGCACCGCCAACTGCTGCGCGATGTAATCAGCCTGCATCACCTCTTCGAACACCCGCTTGGTCATCTTGTCACCGCGATAGGTACCCTTGCTGCCGTAACCGCTCACCGGCTTGAAGAACCATTCCTTGCGGATAGACCACCAATGTTCCGCATCCTCAGCGCGCACGATCTCAGTGTGCGGGATGCCTTGCTGCAAAGTCAGGATGACTTCATCCGCCACGCCAGCGCCACGCAATGCTGCGGCATCGGTCAGCCAGGCCAGCTTGCGCTTGTCCGCATATTTCGCATGATGTGCAGGCCCGGGCGTCAACACCACCTGCTGCCGTTCCCACACCTCCCGCAAATGCACATGCCGCGTCAGATCAAAATCTGTGAGGCGGTTGTAGATCAGATCGATGCGACGACCTTCCCGATACAAGCCGTCCTCTCGCGCCTCCAGTTGCGCCGGGTCGGCGATGAAAGCGGAGATGCCTGCACGTTTGAACAGTTTTTGCGCCAACAGGAATTCCGCATAGAGATATTGCGACTCAGGTTGCTCATCGACGATGGCGACCGTCTGCAGCGGTATGTCGCCATGCACCCGACGCCATTCATTGCGGAACATGCCGATGAATGCCTGCTCCATATCAGTCTCGCCTACCGCCTCGCCGTACAGCTTGGCAGTTCGCTGACTATCGATCAGCAGAGCATTCAGGAAAGCTCCGCCCGCGTTGGTGTTGATCTCGATCAGATGAACACCCTGCGTATTGAGATGGAAGTCGTAGCCGTAGAACACACCGAGCGGCGCATCTTTATCCGAGGGCCCCAGCGCCTGCTCTGCCGCTGCGATGACTTTCTGCATCTGCTGCAACTGCTGATCGCTGATGAAGACCGGTGCCGCCGCGAACAGATGCGGACACCGTTCGCTCACCAAGCCGTACCAATCTTCGCCCTGCGCCTTCAGCTCACCCTGCAAGGCCTCGGCATCCATGCCCGCCCAGTCCAGACATTCGCCGTTCAGATGCACGATGAAATCCTGGTCGACATCGAAATGTTCCCTTGCCATATCTGCCGACACCGTATCAACCACCGAGCATCGCCTTTTTCAGATCATCCTGTGCAGGCTTGTTGCCCAACCATATCTTCAACAACGCGCGCTTGAACGCCGCGCCTGCGATATTGCCGTACACCTTGCCGTTCAAACTGATCCGCGTGCCAGCGGCCGGTTGGTAATCGAGCGTGATGACATCCCCCTGCTTGGCCTCGCCGATCTCGTTGAAGATGTCGGCCATCAACATGAGTTGCGCCTTCATCGCCTTCAATTCAGCGCCATCATGGTTCGCCTGTATGGCCTCGTTGAAGGCGCCGTACAGCTTCCTGCTGCCCAGATCGCGCAGCATATGCATCGCGATGCGCTGGGGGTGTTCATCGGCGATCACCATGTCCGCAGCCATCTGCTTTTGCGGCAGATACAAGGCACCGACATAGACCTTGAAGAACCATTTGGTGCGTATGCCCGCCCCGTTCAGCACCAGTGTTTGAGAACCGACCTGCGCTGTATCACTCAGCTTGACGCCCGCAACCTCAAGCGCCATGACAGGCATGCACAGCAAACAGACCGCCATGCCCAGCATCACTTTCTTCATCTTCTTACTCCCGAATCCATATAACCCATTCACAGCGCCTCGAACACACCAGCGGCCCCCATACCGGTGCCGATACACATCGTCACCATGCCGTACTTTTGTTTACGACGACGCAGACCGTGCAACAGCGTGGCCGTGCGGATCGCACCGGTCGCCCCGAGCGGGTGACCGAGGGCGATGGCACCACCCAGCGGATTGACGATGTCCGGGTTCAGACCCACATCGCCGATCACCGCCAGCGACTGCGCGGCGAAAGCCTCATTCAACTCGATCCAGTCCATATCGTTGAGCGACAACCCGACCTGTTTCAGCGCACGCGGAATCGCCTCCTTGGGGCCGATGCCCATAATCTCCGGCGGCACACCCGCCACTGAGAAACCGAGGAACTTGCCGATAGGCGTGAGGTTGAAACGCTTCAGCGCCGCTTCCGAACACAACAGCACCGCGCCCGCCCCGTCCGACATCTGCGAACTATTGCCCGCCGTCACCGAGCCCTTCAGCGCGAACACCGTCTTCAGCTTCGCCAGTGCTTCCAGCGAGGTGTCCGCGCGCGGGCCTTCGTCCTGCGCGACCATGCGTGCCATCACGTTCACGTCGCGGCTATGCATGTCCGGCACATGCTCCGTGATCTGATAGGGCGTGATCTCGTCCGCGAACTCGCCGTTATTGATCGCCGCAATGGCACGCAAATGGCTCTGCAAAGCAAAGGTATCCTGTGCCTCGCGCGACACCTTCCAGCGCTCCGCCACCTTCTCCGCAGTCATCCCCATGCCGTAGGCGATGCCCACATGCTCGTCCTCGAAGATGGCCGGATTGAACGCCACCTTGTTGCCCATCATCGGCACCATGCTCATGCTCTCCACACCGGCTGCCAGCATCACATCAGCCTCGCCGAGACGGATGCGGTCCGCCGCCATGGCGACTGCCTGCACACCGGAAGAACAGAAACGGTTCACCGTCATGCCCGGCACCGTGTTCGGAATGCCCGCCAGCAGCAGCGCGATGCGCGCCACGTTCATGCCTTGCTCAGCCTCCGGCATCGCGCAGCCCACGATCACATCGCCGATGCTGGCCGGATCGAGCGACGGCGCCTGCGCCAGCGCACTCTTCAGCACATGCGCCAGCAGATCGTCGGGGCGCGTGTTGCGGAACATACCGCGCGGCGCCTTGCCCACCGGCGTACGGGTGGCAGCGACGATATAGGCTTCCTGAACTTGTTTGCTCATGGCTCGCTCCTGCGGATGAAGTTGGTATGCGGGGTGTCGTCTGCATCATACGTCAGCGCCCCTCTGTGGTAAATCTAGAGACGGAAATGCGAACGCCCCCTCGTCTGAGGGGGCGTTCGTTTGCAAAACGGCGCGCTAGCGCACCGCTGATTCAGCCATTACTTGATCTCGGACAAAAGTGCCGGAGATTTGACCAACTGACGCACGCCGTGTGCGTGGTCTTCTTCATACTTGTTGCCCTTGCACCATTCGCCCACGGTCTTGATGTTCACCTTGGCACACTGCGGACGCACACTCCAGGTCACCTGATACTCGGAACAGGCGCTCTCGTTGTACTTCGGACCGGTGGTGGAACCCATGAACTCGACAGGCTTGCCGGTATCGGTCGGCAGTGCGGAAGCCGACTGGATCTGGTTGAAATCCAGACCGCCCTCGGCCACCAGTGTGTACACCTGAGTCTCTACGCGCAACTCGGGATTCGCGCACTTCGCAGACACGCAGGAACCGAGACCCTTGCCGCCGGGCACATCGCAAGTCGTGTGGACATAGTGCACCTCGATGGTGTCGCCGGGCTTCAGCTCGCCGTGTGCGCTCTTGCACACGCCCTCGCCGGACCATGCCTTCTCGGCCTTGCTCAGCTTCTTGCTGAGGTTGCACTGATAACCGCTGCCATAACCTTCGTGGCCTTCGCCGGTGTAGATTGAGAAGTCCTTGGACTTGTGTTCCGCACCTTCGTGGAAGTGGATGTTGCACAGATGCATCTCGGATGCCGCCGGAGCCGCCTTGAACGTCACCTTGTTGTCACCGCTCTTGCTGTCGATATCGCGCGGTGTCTGCGGACCGAAGCCGGTACATGCCGACGCAGCGGCAGCATGATGCGCATCATGCCCATGCTCGCTACCGTGATCACTCGCCAACGCACTGCCCGAAGCCAACCCCAATACCACCATCAAACCTGCACAACTCTCCCTGAATCTCGTCATTTGCATCTCACCCTAATGTTCGTTGGAAAAATACCGCGTCTTATTATGTGGACTACCTGACAGTGCGATGTCGGGGCGTGATTCTACAAGCAAAGAAAGGAGAAAGTGAACGCTTTAGAAATGGCTAATATAGTTACGCACGGCCTGAAGATTCGATGCACCGTAACAGTTGAAAATAGCAAAGCGTTCGAAGCAATACAGGTCAGGTTGGGCGCATTATTGCGCCGTATCCAGATCTACCATACGTTTCAATTTCTCAACGGCTTCCCACTCTTCAACATATGCTCGATCCTTGCCTGCGTCTTGTCGGTCGCGAGAAGCTCCATGAAGTGTTTAATCTCCAGGTCGAGCAACCATTGTTCATCCACCAGTGAACCCGCTTCCACATCGCCGCCGCATAAGGTGTCGGCGACGCGACAGCCGATGTCGTAGTCGTGTTCGGAGATGAAGCCGCCCGCGAGCATGTTCACCATGGCGGCTTTAAGGGTGGCGGTGCCGGTGCGGCCGGCAACCATGATCTGGCGCTGGTGCAGCGGCGGGCGGTAGGCGGTGGCGTTGAGTGCTTTCGCTTCTTCCTTGGCGATATGCAGCAGTTCAAATTTATTCATCACGATGCGGTCGGACGGTCTGAGGTAACCCATATCTCTTGCCAGCTCGGCACTCTTGGCGACTTCGCCCATGGCGATGTGCTGGAAGTAGCGGCGCACGAAGGGGAAGATGTCAACACGGTTGTCGCTGGAGTAGCGCTGTGCTTCCTGCGAGGCGCGCTGTGCCATCTCCTTGCAGCCGCCGCCTGCGGGCAACAGACCCACGCCGACTTCAACCAGACCGATGTAGCTTTCCAGCGTGGCGACGATGCGCGAGCAATGGATGGAGAATTCACAGCCGCCGCCGAGGGCGAGGCCGTCCACGGCGGCGATGGTGGGGATCTGCGCGTATTTCAATCGCATCGAGGTCTGCTGGAACTTGGCGACCACGGTTTCCACCTTGGGCACGTTGCCGGTGGCGGCGTTGAGGATATCGCCCACGCCCCCACCGCCCGCTGCGGTGTATTTGACGCGATTCACCGCGCCCTTGAGCTTGCCGAACAGGCCGGTGTCGGGTGTCTCCTGCACGCCCTGCATGAGTTGCAGCAGGTTCGCGCCCGCCGAGAACGGCGGCTCGCTCTGCCACAGTATGAGCGCAGAGAAATGCGCCTCGGCTTCTTCCACCGCGCGCAGGATGCCGTCCAGCACTTCGTTGCTGACGGTGTGCATCTTGGTTTTGAAACTGAGGATGGCGATACTGTCGCCGGTGTGCCACAGGCGCACCTCGTCGGTCTCGAACACGGTCTCACCGTACTGGCGCACTTCACCCAGCAGGTGGTCCGGATAGGGCTGGCGCAGGTAGACGGACAGTGCGGAGCGCGGCACCATCGCGCGCGTGGCCGGGGCATAAGAGCCGTGCGCCGTATGCACGCCGCTGCGCGTGGGATCGGCGACCCACACCGGCAACGGTTTGTCCGCCATCGCCTTGCCGGCGGCGATGTCTTCGGCGATCCAGCCGGTGACTTGCGTCCAGCCCGCCGCCTGCCATATCTCGAACGGACCGTTGTCCCAGCCAAAACCCCAGCGCACAGCGAAGTCGAGGTCGCGCGCGTTGTCGGCGATGGCTTCCAGATGCAGCGCGCAGTAATGGAACACGTCGCGGAACACCGACCACAGGAACTGTGCCTGCGGATGCTGACTGTTGCGCAGGCCGGCCAGTTTCTTGGCCCAGTCGCGTTCGCGCAGAATGTCCTTCACGCCGTCATCGACCTTCGCATCAGAGAGTTTGTATTCGCGCGTGTGCAGATCGAGCACGTGGATCTCTTTGCCGATCTTCTGATAGATGCCGCGCTTGCTCTTCTGCCCCAGTGAACCCTGATCGACCAGATACTGGAACCAGCCCGGCAGCTCGAAGTGTTTATGCCACGGATCTTCGGTGAGGTTCTCGCGCATGGTGTTGACCACATGTGCGAACACGTCGAGCCCCACCACGTCCAGCGTGCGGAAGGTGGCGCTCTTGGGGCGGCCGAGATAGCGGCCGGTGAGCGCATCCACCATGTCGAAGCCGAGATTGAACGCAGCCGCATGATGCTTGGTGGCGAGCATGGAGAACACACCGATGCGGTTGGCGATGAAGTTGGGCGTGTCCTTGGCGCGCACCACGCCCTTGCCCAGCGTGGAGACGAGGAAGGTCTCCAACTGGTCGAGCAGGGCCGCTTCCGTGCCCTTGCACGGGATCAGTTCCACCAGATGCATATAGCGCGGCGGGTTGAAGAAATGGATACCGCAGAAGCGGTGGCGCAGCGCCTCGGGGAAGGCTTCAGCCAAAGTGTTGATGGAAAGGCCCGAGGTGTTGGTGGCGAAGATGGCTCGCGCATTCACGAACGGGGCAACCTTGCGGTACAAGTCGGACTTCCAGTCGATGCGCTCGGCGATGGCCTCGATGATGAGGTCGCACTCGCGCAGCTTGTCCAGATGCTGCTCGTAATTCGCCGCTTCGATGTAGCTGATGCGCGATGGTGATGATATGGGTGCGGGTTCGAGTTTCTTCAAGCCGGCCAGCGCCTTGTTCACATTGCCGTTCGGATCGCCCTCTTTCGCGGGCAGTTCGAACAACAGCGTCTCGACATTGGCATTGACCAGATGCGCGGCGATCTGTGCGCCCATCACGCCGGCACCGAGCACGGCGACCTTACGGATCTTCAGATGATTGCCCATCGCATTCCCCTCAACATTAAGCAGAGAAAACGGCAGGGCGTTCACCCCGCCGTTCACGACCTGCAAGTTAGAACTTGTATCCGTACTGCACACTCACGATATCAACGCTGTTGCTGTAGCTGCCGACCAGATAGCCTTTGCCGCTCAGCTCCGGATTGGCCGCCGAGCTCTGGTTCATCACGCCGCTCTTGACGAACAGGTGGGCGTAGCCGAAATCCAGCGTGCTGGCAGCATCAGGTTTGAACTGCCCACCCAGCGCCAGCCAAGTGCGGTCGGCATCCGGGATGCGTACGGTGCGGTAGGCATCCGATACCGGCGCCTGGTCGAAGGCAACCCCTGCACGCGCGGTCCACTGTTCGCTGTAGTGATAACTGGTGCCGACGGAAACGCGCCAAGTGTCTTTCCAGTTCTCGGGAGTCGCGGTGCCCAGCGACGTGCCATTGGTTTTCTTCACATCCAGTGTCTTGAAAACGCTCCAGCCGGTCCAGGTCGCATCGGCCATCACTTCCAGTTTGTCTCCGTACTGGTGCACCGCACTCATGGAGAAGGAGTCCGGCATGGTGATGTCCAGCGTGACGGCTTGATCAGCCAATGCGGTGGCCAATGCAGCCGGACGATTGGCGAACTTCACGTCACCCGACAGCTTGTATTTGATCTGGGAACGGTAAGCCACGCCGAGGCGTGTCTGCGGATCGAATTTGAATAATGCGCCAAAGTTATACCCCCAGCCGGCGTCGCTCCCCGTCATGGTGCTGAGTCCTTCCAGATTCGGAATGGCTGTGCCACCTGAAGTTGCCTGATAAATGGCGGCACTGTAATTCGTGATACTCGTCAGCTCACCGGAGATATGCTGGTAATTCAAGCCCGCACCCACACTGATCGAATCGCTGACATCATAAGAAATGGACGGATTCAGGTTGATGGTCTGGATCTTGGATTTGACCGCCTGGAAACGCCCCATCCAGGTCGCGTCGTAATCGGTCTGCAGACCGAACGGTGCATTGATCCCGACCCCGGCATGCATCTTGTCGTCGATCTGACGGGTGTAATACATGTTGGGCACGAATGCCATGCCGCCGGCATCGCCCCCCGTGCCCGTGCCTGCCGTCTGGAGTGGAGACAGACCGGATATCGTTCCGCTGTACTGTGCAGAAGGTTTGATGAACGCGCCGCCGACGGATATCTGCGAGCCGTCCAGGCGCGACATACCGGCGGGATTGTAAAAGACTGTCGCCGCATCTTCCGCAGACGCCGCCCCGCCCGCGAATGCATTACCCAGTCCGCTGCCCTGCTCGATCAGCGCAAAACCGGATGCACACGCCTGACCTGCCATCAACATCAATGCGCCGGACACCACCGCTCCAACATTCGATTTCCTTAGGCTCATCATTTTTTTCTCCCTGATCGTTGAAAAAGTACCCATCCCTGCCTTCCCACAACCCAATTAAACAGCCGGCAACGGCCGAGGCTTGCGATCCTCGCCCACTGCGACATAGGTCAATTGCGCCTCCGTCACCTGATGACAGGTTGGATTCTCCGGATCGCGCTGCACATAGACTTCCACATCCACGGTGATCGACGTGTTGCCGGTTTTGACGATCCTCGTGTAGAAACTCACGATGTCGCCGACGAAGATCGGCTGCTTGAACACGAAGGAATTCACCGCCACGGTCGCCACCCGCCCTTTGGCGCGATGCACAGCCGGGATACTGCCGGCGACGTCCACCTGGCCCATCAGCCAGCCGCCGAAGATGTCGCCGGTGTAGTTTGCGTCGGACGGCATGGCCGCCACGCGCAGTGTCGGTTCACGATCGGGTAATGACGTGACGGGGGTGTTCATGTTCAGTGTCCTTCGTAGAGTGCATCGATCTCGCGCGCGAACTTCGCCACGATCTTGTCGCGTTTCATGCTCAGCTTGGGCGTGAGCAAGCCGTTGTCTATGGTCCAGGGTTCGGTCAGCAACAACACGCGGTTGACCTTGGCATAGCCGGGGAAGGCGCGGATGTTGCGCGCGATGCGGCGCAGCACCTTGGCTTCCACATTGCTGTCGGAGAGGGATTCCGGCATGTCGGGTCGCACTCCGACCTTGGCCGCGATGTCCGGCCACACCACCGGATTGAGCACCGCCAGCGCGACCAGATAAGGTTTGCCTTCCCCGAGGATCATCACCTGATCGATCAGCGGATCGTGCAGGATGGCCGCTTCCATATCGGCCGGCGGGATCTTTTCGCCGTTGGCCATCACGATGATCTCCTTCAGACGGCCGGTGATGTACACATGGCCGGTCTCGCTGATGCGCGCGATGTCGCCGGTGTTGAGCCAGCCCTCCTCATCGATCATGGCGCGCGTCGCTTCCGGATTGTTCCAGTAGCCCATCATCACATTCGGGCCTTTCACCAGCAGCGCGTTCTGCGCGCCTAGCTTCACCTGCACACCGCGGATCGGCTGCCCCACGCTGTCCGGGAAATTATTGTCCAGATGATTGCCGGTGACGATGGGGCTGGTCTCGGTCAAACCGTAGCCCTGCACCACCGGCAGGCCGAGGCCGACGAACATGCGGGAGATGTCGGCATCCAGCGCCGCACCGCCGGTGACCGCCGTGCGCAATCGACCGCCCAGGCGCGCCAGCAGCTTCTTCGCCACCAGCTTGTCCAGCAGCGGCCACAGCAGGAATGAGGCCTTCCACGGACCGCGTCCCTGTTCCTGCTCGAAGCGCGCCCAGCCCACCTCGACCGCCAGATGGAACAGTTTCTTGCGCAGCGGCGGCCCCTCTTCCAGCTTGGCGCTGATGGCGGAATAGATGCGCTCGTAGATGCGCGGCACTGAGATCAGGATGGTGGGATGTATGGTCTGCAGGTCTTCGGAAAGCAAGGGGATGGAACGCGCGTAGGCGACTGTCGCGCCGGTCATCACTTGCAGGTAATAGCCGCAGGTGCGCTCGAAGGTGTGCGACAGCGGCAAGAAGGACAGCAGCAGATCGTCGTTGTAGAGCGCGAAGGTACCCAGCGCGGAATGCGTGTTGCTCAGCATGTTGCGGTGACTCAGCATCACGCCCTTGGGTTTGCCGGTGGTGCCGGAGGTGTAGATGATGCTGGCCAGCTCGCCAATCTCGCACGGCACGGGCGCTTGCAACTCGGCGGCAGACGGCAAGGCATGCGCTGCCGATATCAGACGCGAGTCATCGCTCTTTACCTCGTCCAGCGAGATGAAACGCTGCACACTGGGCATCAGCGATTTCACGGCGTTCAATTCCTGCCATTGCTCTGCGGTCTCGAACAGCAACACCTTGGCCTGCGCATCGTTGACGATGTAGGCGATATTCTCGGCGCGGTCCACGGTATACAGCGGCACGGTGACCAATCCCAGCGACATCGCCGCCTGGTCGAACATCACCCATTGCGGGCAGTTGCGCAGCATCAAGGCCACGCGGTCGCCTTTTTGCAGACCTTCCTTGGCCAGTGCAGCCTGCCAACGACCGACTGCAGCGCGCATCTGCCGCCAACTCAGGCTCGCCCACGCTTCACTACGCACATCGAAATATCGGTAGGCTTCCTTGTCCGGCGAGCGCTTTACCCGCTCAAGGAACAAACCGTGCAGCGTCCCTGCCTGCTCCGGCGTGATCACGTCTACGTTGTCAGCTGTGGTCATTTTTTTCTCTCCCTTTGATTATTCTGACTGCAAGAACAGATCGTCGAACAGCCTTCCCCCCGGACTGACTGCATAGTGTTCAAAGTCACTCACCCCTTCTTCGCGCAATACGCTCTCGTCGATGAAGAAATTGCCGCTGCAGGTATCGCTGAAACGCATCAGGATGGCATGCGCGGCATCGGCCACGATGGCCGGTTTACGCGAGGCGTGCAGGATCTCTGCGGGGAAGTTGTATTCGATGGCTGCAGTGGCGATGGTGGTGCGCGGCCACAGGCAGTTGCAGGCGATGCACGCTGCCGCGAACTCGCGCGCCAGCCCCATGGTCACCATGCTCATGCCGTATTTCGAGATGGTATAGGCCACATGCGGCGCGAAATTGTCCGGCCCCATGTTCAGCGGCGGCGACAGTGTGAGGATGTGCGGATTCACTGCCTGCTGCAGATGCGGGATGCAGGCCTGCGAAGCGAGGAAGGTGGCGCGCATGTTCACGTCCCACATCAAATCAAGGCGCTTGGCCGGTGTCTCCAGTGTAGGCGTGAGGCTGATGGCGCTGGCGTTGTTCACCAGCACATCGATGCCGCCGAAATGCGCGGCCGCCTGTTCGACCGCATCGTGGATGGCCTGCTCATCGCGCACATCCAGCTGCAATGCCAGTGCCTGCCCGCCCGCCGCGACCACTTCTTCCGCCACACTATGGATGGTGCCCGGCAGCTTGGCATGCGGCTCGACCGTCTTGCCGGTGATGATCACCTTTGCGCCGTCGCGCGCGCAGCGCAAGGCGATCTCCCTGCCGATCCCGCGACTGGAACCGGTAATGAAGACCACTTTGTCGCGCAGGCTGCTCATCCGTTCGCCTGCAGTTGTCGCGCGTCGAAATCGTCGACCATGATCACCTTGCGCCGCAACATATAATCCCGTTCCAGCTGTATCGCCTGTTCAGCCGTGATGATGCCGATATCACGCGCCTCGACGATACGCGTCATCTCGTCCATCGCTTTGAGTTTGCCGGCCTTGGCTTCTTTTTCCAGCATGGCCTGCATCGGTTCGCACGCCAGCGTGCTGGCCAATGCCGCTTCCAGCGCACCGACTGCATCCTGCTCGTCGCGCTTGATGTACATGCCCGCGGTGAGCCGGTCGCGCGCATCACCCGGCTTCAACAGCAGCGCCGCCACCTGGTGGCCTCTGTTATCGGAAGGCGGTTGGCGGCATTGTCCCAACGGGAAGACGACCAGACGCAGCAACAGCGCGAAGAAACGGTTGGGGAAGTTCTGTATCACACCGTCGAACGTCGTCTGGATGCGATACAGGCCGTCTTCCATCGCCCAGTGCAACAGCGGCTCGTCGGCCTGCGGACGACCGTCGTCCTCGAACTTCTTCAACACCGCCGAGCACAGATAGAGGTTACTCAACACGTCGCCCAGTCGCGCCGAGAGTTTCTCCTTGCGCTTCAGCCCGCCGCCCAGCACAAGCATGGCGATATCCGCCGCAAAAGCGAACGACGCCGCATAACGCGTCAGCAACTGGTAATAACGATGCGTCGGCGCGCCAGTAGGCACGTAGATTAAACGTCCACCCGACAAGCCATACAGCACAGAGCGCACCGCATTGCTCAGACTGAAACTGATGTGTGCAAAGAAAGCCTGGTCGAAATTCAGCGAGGCGCGATCTGCATTCTGATCATGCGCCGCCTGCATCTCCTTCAGCACATAAGGATGGGAACGCACCGCACCCTGACCGAAGATCATCAGGCTGCGCGTGAGGATGTTCGCGCCTTCCACGGTGATGCCGATCGGCGTCTGCTCGTACATGCGCGCCAGATAGTTGTCCGGTCCCATGCAGATGCCCTTGCCGCCGTGCACGTCCATCGCATCGTTGATCACCATACGGCCGCGCTCGGTGCAGTGATACTTGGCGATGGCCGACACCACCGAAGGTTTCTCATGCAGATCGACCGCCAGCGCCGTCATGCGTCGCGCCGCGTCCATCACATAGGTGTTGCCGCCGATGCGCGCCAGCGCTTCTTCCACGCCCTCGAACTTGCCGACCGGCATGTGGAACTGCTTGCGCACGCGGCCATAGGCTCCGCTGCTGCGCACCGCCAGCTTGGCACCGCCCACCGCACTGGCCGGCAGCGAGATGGAACGCCCCACCGACAGACAATCCATCAACATGCGCCAGCCCTGGCCGATGCGCGACATGCCACCGATGATGTACTCCATCGGAATGAACACATCATTGCCTACCGTCGGCCCGTTGAGGAATGCAGAGTTGAGCGGGAAGTGGCGGCGGCCGATCTGCACACCGGGCAGATCGGTGGGGATCAGGGCCAAGGTGATGCCCAGCGACTTCTCCGCGCCCAATATATGCTCCGGGTCATACAGCTTGAATGCCAGCCCCAGCAGTGTCGCCACCGGTGCCAGCGTGATGTAACGCTTCTCCCAGTTGAGGCGGATGCCCAAGACCTGCTGCCCGTTGAATTCGCCGTGGCACACGATGCCGCTATCCGGGATCGCCCCCGCATCGGAACCCGCGAATGGGCCGGTCAGCGCGAAACACGGCACTTCCAGCCCCTGCGCCAGACGCTTCAGGTATTTGTCCTTCTGTTCCGGCGTGCCGTATTTCAACAGCAACTCGGCCGGCCCCAGCGAGTTCGGCACCATCACCGTCACACCCGCTGTACCGCTGCGCGAGGAGACCTTGGTCACCACCGCCGAATGCGCCTGCGCCGAGAACTCAAGTCCGCCGTATTCCTTCGGAATGATCATGCCGAAGAAACCCTTGTCCTTGATGAACTGCCACACCTCGGGCGACAGATCCTGCCGGATGTGGGTGATGTCCCAATCATCCAGCATGGCGCACAGCTGCTCCACCTCGTTGTCGAGGAAAGCCTGCTCGCGTTCGGAGAGGCCGGTCTTGGGCATCTCCAGCAGCTTGCTCCAGCGCGGACGGCCACTGAACAACTCGCCATCCCACCACACCGTACCGGCGTCCAGCGCCTCCTGCTCGGTCTGCGAGACCTGCGGCAATATCTTTCGGAATATCTTCAGGATGAAATTACTGATCAGCAGGCGGCGCAGATAAGGCACACCGAACACCAGCACAAAGATGACCAGCGCGAGATAGATGTTCTTCAAGGCCCCGTCGGAGATGCGGCTCTCGACAGCGATCACCGGCACCAGCACCAGCAAAGCGAACAGCCAACCCCAGATCGAGGATCGGAAGAATGCCAGTAAAAGGAAGACAGCAAGGACTACCACCGTGATCGTTATCGCCATTTTCTAACCTCGTTTATTGTTATGCGGGATTGGGTTGAACTTTAACCCTATCGCGCCCCCCGCGACAATGGTTATATATATGTGCAGCGAACAGAAACCATGTCAGCAACTCATTGACTAAGCGCCCAGCTTTCCCCACACTGTCCCCCATGTCCGTGCGATCCAGAAAATTCATCGCCTTAATTCTGCTGCTGTGGCTGCCGCTGTTCAGCGCCAGCGCCGTGGCGGAGTCGCTCGCCATGCAGATGCAGCGTGGCGACTGCCATGAATCGTCCGAGATGATGATGAGCATGTCGCACGACGACATGATGGATCACGGCATGATGCAGCATGAAACCATGCAGGCAAGCAACGAGGAAGAGTCCTCTTGTACCTCCTGCGCGATCTGCCACGTTGCCTGCTCAGCCTTCCTCGACGCACCTGTCGTGGCAATGGAATTGTTCGAAACAGGTTCTCAGCCTGTGCGTTCCACCCCCGAAACTTTCGTCTCCCATCTTTCCGCACCGCTCGATCCGCCACCCCTCGTTGCCGCGTAACGCGGGACGAGTCCGTCTGTTGAATCCGTAACACCCCACTCGTCCCGCTTCGTGCGGTGGCTGTTCGCGGCCATCCGCCTGCATTTCCATTGCGATCAGGAAGCGGAACATGAGACACGTATCGATACTTTTCACTTTGCTCGGCGCGCTGTGGCTTGCGCCCGCGACAGCAGAGCCGACGCTGGGGAGCGACCTCGACGGTCTGCTGGCCTATGCGCGCGAACACAATCCGGAACTGGCCGCCACGCGGCATGAAGCCGCCGCCGCGATGCAGGCCGGCGAGTCGTCCGACACGCTGGCCGATCCGCTGCTGCGCATCGAGCCGATGGATGTCACCAACGGCAACCCAGCCACCAAGTTCACTCTGATGCAGAAGCTGCCCTGGTACGGCACGCGCGACCTGCGCCACGAGGTGGCGGATGCGCGCAGCGAGGAAGCGGAAGGACGCGTCGCCGCCACCTGGGCCGAGCTCTCCACACGCATCAAGCAGGCTTACGCGCGCTACACCTACACCATCGGCAGCGAGCAACTGACGCAGCAGACGCTGGAACTGCTGAACGGGCTGGAGCAGATCGCGCAGACGCGCTACGCCAACGGCCTCGGCCAGCAACAGGATGTGATCCGCATCCAGCTCGAACAGACCCGCTTGCAGACCGAGCTGATCGCCGTGCAAAACGCACATCACCACAGCCATGTGCGACTGAATGCATTGCTGTCTCGCCCCGGCAATGCCGAGCTGGCGGAACCCGCCGCACCACGCCCCATGCCGACGCCCGCGCAACTGGACGAGGCCGCCCTGCTCGAACGGCTGGACGCACAGAACCCGCAACTGCGCATGGCCGACGCCAGCCTGCGCGCCGCCGACCGCCAGCGTGAACTGCAATATGCCGACCGCTATCCGGACGTGACGCTGGGCATCGCGCCGACGCACAGCAACGGCAGCATCTCGCGCTGGGACGTGATGCTGGAACTGAACATCCCGCTGCAACAATCCACCCGCCGCGCACGCGAGGGCGAAGCGGAAGCACGACTGTCTGCGGCCAGCAGCCGCAAACAGTCGTTGCTGGAACAGAAGCGCGCCGCCCTGTCGGAAGCGCTGTCCGCGCTGGAGACGGCACGCCGCACCGAACAACTGATCGCCACCCGCCTGCTGCCGCAGGCACAGCTCTCGCTGGATGCCACGCTGGCCGCGTATGAGACGGGCAAGTCCGGCTTTGACATGCTGATCCAGGCACAACAACAACTGCTGACCATCCGTCAGCAACGGCTGCGCGCGCAGACCGACATGCAACTCGCGCTGGCCGATATCGAGAACCTGCTGGGAGAATCACTATGAACGACAAGATCAAACTCGCGCTGGGCGGACTGCTGCTCGCCCTCGTCGCATCCGGCAGTTACTGGTATGGAAAGTCCAGCACCGAGTCCAAAGTGCCGAATACCGAGAACAAAGCGGAGCGCACGCTGCTCTATTACCGCAACCCGATGGGGCTGCCCGACACCTCGCCGGTACCCAAGAAAGACTCGATGGGAATGGACTACATCCCGGTGTATGCGGGCGAGAAAACGGAGGACAAGGAAGGCTTCAGCGTCAGCGCCGCCAAGGTGCAGAAGCTGGGCGTGCAGAGCGAAGCGGCTGCGATGCGCGAGCTGGGTGCCAGCCTGCGCCTGAACGCACGCATAGCAACCGACGAGCAACGCCTGACCACCATCGCGCCCAAGTTCGAAGGCTGGGTCGAGAAGCTGTACGTCAACACCACCGGCCAACGCGTGCGCAAGGGCGAACCGCTGTTCGAGGTGTACAGCCCGGAACTGGTGTCCGCCCTGCGTGAACTGGAACTGGCCAAACGCGGACTGGCGGAACTCAAGGATGCGGATGCAGCGGCACAGCAGAGCATGCAGCGTCTGGTCGACGCCAGCGCGGCACGCCTGAAGAACTGGGACGTCGCCGGTGCGCAACTGAATGGTGACCGTGTGACCTACTACGCGCCCGCAAACGGCATCGTGCTGGAAAAGATGGCGGTCGAAGGCATGCGCTTCATGCCGGGCGAGAAGCTGTACCGCATCGCCGACTTGTACACGCTGTGGGCCATCGCCGACGCGGCGGAGCAAGACATCGCCGGCATCCGCTTGGGCAGTGATGCGCAGGTGACCGTGGACGCCCTGCCCGGCCGCACCTTCACCGGCAAGGTGGATTTCATCTACCCGACCTTGAACGAGATGACGCGCACGGTGCAGGTGCGCATCGTGCTGCCCAATGCGGATGGCGCGCTCAAGCCGGCCATGTATGCCCATGCCCAGATCGCGACCGGAAAGCCATCCAAAGTACTGACCATACCGACCTCGGCCGTGATCGACAGCGGCACACAGCAGACCGTGCTGGTACGTCTGGATGAAGGGCGCTTCGCGCCGCGCGTCGTCACGCTGGGCCAGCGCAGCGACGACTACGTAGCAGTCACCGACGGCCTGACGGAAGGCGAACAGGTGGTCACCCGCGCCAACTTCCTGCTCGATTCCGAGAGTAATCTGCAAGCGGCATTCAGCGGCATGGGCGACACCACGGCCCCGCAGAAAGCCAAGACGGTCGGCCATAGCGCGACCGGCGTACTGGAGGAAAACTATGGCGACGGCAATGTCAGCATCACCCACGAACCCATCCCCACGCTCAAGTGGCCGGCCATGACCATGGACTTCACGCTGGCGAATCCGTCACTGGCGGCGAATATGAAACCGGGCAGCGCCATCGAGTTCGAGATCGTCGAGCGCGGACAGGGCGAGTGGGTGATCACCAAGCTGCAAGCGCAGCATGAGGGGCACTGACATGTTGAACACAGTCATCGAGTGGTCGGCGAAGAATCGATTCCTGGTTCTGCTCGCCACCCTGTTCATCACACTTTCCGGCATCTACGCGCTGCTGAAGACGCCGCTGGATGCGCTGCCCGACCTGTCGGACGTGCAGGTGATCGTCTATACCGAATATGCCGGACAAGCACCGCAGGTGGTCGAGGATCAGGTGACTTATCCGCTCACCACAGCGATGCTGGCCGTGCCGAAGTCGAAGGTGGTGCGCGGCTTCTCTTTCTTCGGCGCGTCGTTCGTGTATGTCATCTTCGAGGACGGCACCGACATCTACTGGGCGCGTTCGCGCGTGCTGGAATATCTGAATCAGGCGTCTGGCCGTCTGCCGCGCAGCGTGTCGCCGCAACTGGGGCCGGACGCGAGCGGGGTGGGCTGGGTGTACCAGTACGCGGTACTGAGCGAGAAGCATGACCTCGCCGAATTGCGCACCCTGCAGGACTGGTATCTGCGCTATCAACTGACCAAGGCGCAAGGCGTGGCCGAGGTCGCCAGCATCGGCGGGCAGGTCCAGCAATATCAGGTCACGGTCGATCCGGTGAAGCTGCGCGCCTACGGCATCCCGCTCAGCCGTGTGTCGCAGGTGATACGCGACGGCAACCGCGATGTCGGCGGACGCGTGCTGGAGATGGCCGAGACCGAATACATGGTGCGCGGACGCGGTTATCTGCGCGGCAAGGCGGACATCGAGATGCTGGTGGTGAAAGCGGATCGCGGCACGCCGGTATTGCTGCGCGACATCGCGCGCATCGAACTCGGCCCGGACAGTCGGCGCGGCATCGCGGAACTGGATGGCGAAGGGGAAGTGGTGTCCGGCATCGCCATGGCACGCTACGGCCAGAACGCGCTGGAGGTGATCGCCAACATCAAGCAGAAGATCGCCGAGGTGTCTGCCGGTCTGCCGGATGGCGTAACGATACGCGCGGTGTACGACCGCTCCGAGCTGATCCAGCGCGCCATCGCCACGCTCAAGCACACGCTACTGGAAGAGGGTCTGATCGTGGCACTGGTGTGCATGGTGTTCCTGATGCATGCGCGCAGCGCACTGGTCGCCATCGTGATGCTGCCCATCGGCGTGCTGATGGCCTTCATCGCCATGCGCGCGCTGGGCCTCAATTCCAACATCATGAGTCTGGGCGGCATCGCCATCGCCATCGGCGCGATGGTGGATGCCGCCATCGTGATGATCGAGAACGCGCACAAGCATCTGGAACGCATGAAGGATGAAACATCACGATTCGATGCAATATTGAATGCCTGCAAGGAAGTCGGGCCCTCCCTGTTCTTCTCTTTGCTCATCATCACCGTCTCTTTCCTGCCGGTGTTCACGCTGGAAGCGCAGGAAGGCAGGCTGTTCGCGCCGCTGGCGTTCACCAAGACCTTCGCCATGGCGGGCGCGGCGTTGCTTTCCGTCACGCTGGTACCAGTGCTGATGCTGCTGTTCATCAAAGGACGCATCCGGCCCGAGTCCGCGAACCCGCTCAACCGCTGGATGATCGCCGCCTATCGCCCCCTCATCCGCTGGGTGCTTGCGAAGAAGAAAGCGACGCTGGCCATCGCGGTCGGCGCGCTACTGGTGAGCCTCTATCCCGCACTAAAACTGGGCAGCGAATTCATGCCCACGCTCAACGAGGGCACGCTGTTCTACATGCCCACCGCCCTGCCAGGTCTGTCGGTGACCAAGGCGGCGGAACTATTGCAGACGCAAAACAAGATCATCAAGAGTTTCCCCGAAGTCGCGTCGGTGTATGGCAAGGCGGGACGTGCCGGAACCGCTACCGATCCCGCACCGATGGAGATGTTCGAAACGGTGATCAACCTCAAGCCGCAGGAAGAATGGCGCGACGGCATGGACACCGACAAGCTGATCGCCGAGCTGGACAAGGCGCTGCAATTCCCCGGTGTGGCCAACTCGTGGACCATGCCGATCAAGGCGCGCATCGACATGCTCTCCACCGGCATCCGCACGCCCATCGGCATCAAGGTGTTCGGCCGCGACCTGAACGAGATGGAACGTCTGGCGAAGCAGATCGAATCCGTGGTGAAGACCATCCCCGGCACCAGCTCCGCCTATGCCGAACGCATCACCGGCGGCTACTACCTCGACATCGAACCGGATCGCGCCGCGCTGGCACGATACGGCTTGAGCATGGGCACGGTGCAGGATGTGATCGCCTCGGCATTGGGCGGCGTGAACGTCACCACCACGGTGGAAGGGCTGGAACGCTTCGGCGTGAACGTGCGCTATCCGCGTGAGCTGCGCGACTCGCCCGAGAAGATCGCGCGCGAAGTGCTGGTGACCACAGCGGACGGCGCGATGGTCCCGCTCGGCCAGCTCGCCAGCGTGCGCATCAGCAAGGGCGCGCCTTCCATCCGCACCGAGAACGCGCTGCTCTCCGCCTACATCTACGTGGACATCCGCGAGCGCGACATCGGCTCCTACGTGGCCGAGGCGCGCCGTGCGGTGAACGAACAGGTCACCTTCCCGCCCGGTTACTACGCCACCTGGAGCGGCCAGTTCGAATACATGGAACGCGCCATCGCCAAGATGAAGATCGTCATCCCGGTCACGCTGCTGCTGATCTTCCTGCTGCTGTATCTCAACTTCCGCCGCGTCACCGAATCGCTGATCGTGATGCTGTCCGTGCCGTTCGCGCTGGTCGGCGGTGTGTGGTTGCTGTGGCTGCTCGATTACAACCTCTCTGTCGCGGTCGCGGTCGGCTTCATCGCGCTGGCCGGCGTGGCGGCCGAGACCGGCGTGGTGATGCTGATCTATCTGGAGAAAGCATGGCAGGAGGTGCAGGCACACTGCGCCGAGGCGGGCCGCGAACCTTCAGCCCAAGACTTGTACGCCGCCATCATGGAAGGCGCAGTGGAACGCGTGCGCCCCAAGATGATGACCGTTGTCGCGATCATGGCCGGCCTGCTGCCCATCCTGTGGAGCAGCGGCACCGGCTCGGAAGTGATGCGCCGCATCGCTGCCCCCATGGTCGGCGGCATGGTGTCGTCCGCCGTGCTCACCCTGCTGGTGATCCCGGTCATCTACGCACTCGTCAAACAACACCGACTTTCCTCAACACACTGAAAAGGAGAACACCATGAAAAAACTCACCCTCGCGATCGCCCTGTTCTCATCCATCGGAATCGCCCAGGCCGCCTCGCATGAACACGAGATGGATCACAACATGTCGGGACACGATATGTCATCCCATGACATGCAACCCGCCATGCACCAAGGCATGGGCGTGGTCAAAGCGATCAAGGCAGGCAAGATGCAGATCACCCACGAACCCATCCCCTCCCTGCAATGGCCCGCCATGACCATGTGGTTCGAACTGAAAGGCCATGCCGGTCACGACATCAGTGTCGGCGACAAGGTGCATTTCGAGATGATGCAGGGAGAAAAGAAGAAGTGGGTGATCGAGAAGATCGAAAAGCAGTAAACGTCCCGGCCGTGACAATGAGCTTCAAGCAGCACCGAATGCCGTGAAGCGGCCTGTCTTGTCCAGCGAGCAGAATAGGTCTTCCCTGCGCGACAGCGGATTGATGTGGAACATGCGGAAAGCGCCGTAGCCTTTTGCGCTGGGGATGGTGCCGGCGTAGCGGTAGCGCGCCCAGTGTTCGCCTTCGAGTTCGAGCATGGCGACCAGCGGTTCGGTACCGAATATCTCGCCGGGCGGGGTGACAGGTTCGATACGCGCAGTCTTGGTGACGTCGGTGCTGGCGTAGGTGACGGTCTGTGCCAGATGGTCATAGAGTTTGTAGACCGGTCCGTAGTGCAGGCCGATGCGCAGCATGAGCGGTTCGTCCAGCGCGAGGGAGGATTGATCGAGCGTGCTCATCGCGTCGTTCAGTTCGGCGGCGATGTGCGCCACGGTGGAAGCCTTGTGCGCAACCAGATAGATGGCATCACCCCAAGTGTCGACGAACTGGATGTCGTCACGGTAGCGGTCGATGACGGCGGCCAGCACCGGATGCAATTCGTTGAAGAACCACACCACCCCGCTGTCGCTCAGTTTGCTGAATCCGCGCACGTCGGAGAACAGGATGGCGTGCGGTTCGCGTCGCAAGGTGGGATGGTGCTGACCGAATTCCCTGACCACGGCCTGCGGCAGGTGCACCGGGCTGTCGATGATCTCTGAGCGATGCCCGAGTGACTGCCACTTGCTGATATTGGAATATGTGCTCGATTGCTGGTCGGACACCACGCGGTCCCAGATGGCGGCCTGCATCACTTTCGCCTGCAGCGATTCGGCACGCATGACGGCCATGCCCATGGCGATCTCTGCACAGTATTTGAACAGCCCGTCCTCGCCGAGAAAATCCGACTCGGTGGCGAAGGAGACGAGATTGGCCTGCTCCAGACAGCGATGGAATCGCTCCACCCATTGTTCGCCGGCTGGTCGCACCGAGATATCGCAGAAGGCATCCACCGCGAACGGCAGCCACACGTTCAGTTCGCCGCCCTGTTTCAAAACAGTCTCGGCGAACAGAATGTCGGAGCCGGCTGCAAGCGAGCCGTAGGCGATCACACAATGGTTGGCTTGCAGCAACTGATCGATGCGCAGCTGCAATGCGGCCTCCTCTGTTCCATCCAGCGGGCGATGACCGTCGAAGATGTGTCCGCAGTAATGCAGCACGGTCTCCGGCAGCATGGGGTCGACGATCTGCGGGTCTATGCCCATGTAGCTGCACACCAGCCGCAACTGGCGATTCATGCGCGCACGGGTGAGCAGATTGTTCTGGTTGAAACTCGCGGCCTCGCGTATCGCCGCACCCGCCTCTATGGGTTTACCCAGCAACAGATAGGCTTCGGATAAAGTCGCCAGCGGGAAGAAGCGCGGGCCGGTGTCTTGCTGCGCCAGTTCGATGGCGACTTCGGCCAAGGCACGCGCACTGGAATCCGACCCGGAGAGCATGTACAGCGTGGCCGCGTTGATGGCGGAATAGTGTCCGCCGAAATGGTTATAGGCCTTGTGATAGGTGACGGCGGCGGTGTGGAAACGTTCGCGCCCCAGTCCCTCGAACGGCTTGGGCTGGGAGATGTCGACTTCGAGGAAAGCCAGGTCTTTCAGCATGCGCGGCTCCAGTGCGCGCACGTATTCGTTCTGGCTCAGGTGCAGCTTATAGGCGTAGAAGGCATCCAGTGCGCGCTGCTTGGCATTGCAACGCGACAGCGACAACACCGCGCAATACTGGAAGAACTCGTCATGCGGACTCAGGCGCAGTCCGGCCTGCGCGAGGTCGTGTTCCTTCAGATGGTCGCCGGTCTTCTGCGCGGCCAGCATGGCGACTCGGATCTCTTCCAGCTTGGCTGTCATCGCATCTTTTCCACGGCCTCTTCCACTCGCTCCACCGCAATCACCTGCATACCCTCGATCTTGTGCTTGGGCGCATTGGCTTTGGGGATGATGGCGTGGGTGAAGCCGAGTTTGGCGGCTTCTTTCAATCTCTCCTGGCCGCGCTGCACGGGACGCACTTCGCCTGCCAGACCGACTTCGCCGAACACCACCATCTTCTCAGGCAGCGGTTTGTTCTTCAGCGAGGAGACGATGGCGAGCAGCACGGCGAGGTCGGCGCCCGG
>Ga0180732_1000392_pt1 | contig 38963 bp, 33 predicted proteins | sample KR11_01MetaG_FD_148674 | JGI IMG/M metagenome (GOLD analysis project Ga0180732, IMG submission 148674) | Groundwater microbial communities from the Olkiluoto Island deep subsurface site, Finland - KR11_0.1 MetaG | ecosystem: Environmental > Aquatic > Deep subsurface > Groundwater | place...
CTTCAATATTTTTATTGTGAGTTATAATTCTGCGATACTTCAATCAACCACCCCTACCCCTCCTCATCTGAGGAGGGGATTATCAGGAAAAACAACTAAATTGCGTATGACCCGAATTAACGCCTGTTGAATTTGTGATTAAAAAATTGGCAAGAGAAGAATATCCGGATTATCCGATTGACGCTTACCGCGAGGCGATTGTTAACGCGGTAGTCCATCGAGATTATTTTGAATCCGCCGAGGTTGCCGTTGAAAAATTAAAAAGTTCAATAATTATTAATAATCCGGGCGGCCTTCTTTTTGAAAAAGAAAAATTCGGCAGATTTAGTTTTTATAGAAACAGGCTGATCGCTGATTTATTGTCCAAAACAATTTATATGGAAAGAGCCGGAACGGGAATTGAAAGAATAAAAAACTTTTGCAAGGATAATGGAAACAAAGTAAAATTTGATTTTGACAGTTCTTGTTTTTTTACGATTATTAGTAAAAAAGATAAAGTAGAAACTAATCTAAAAAGTTCGGAGAAAACTAGGGAGAAAACTAGGGAGAAAACTAGGGAGAAAATCTTATTCTTGATAAAGAAAGATAAACAAATTACGCAAATGGAAATTGCAAGTAAAATAGGCATTAGCGTAAAAGGTGTGGAATGGAATTTAAAAAATATGAAGCAAGAAGGTTTAATCAAAAGAATCGGTCCTGACAAAGGCGGGTATTGGGAAGTTGAAAATAAAATAAATGCTTAAATTTATATTGCAACAAGTCTGATACAAGCCTAAATAACAATATTGAAGGGATTCCACGCTTAGGGCTCGGAATATGACAAAAAAATTTGCATTTCGTAATTCAAAGTAAATAACCAATAAGAACTAAAATTTACTTGGAGAAGGAGGGCTTGGTCGTTCCGGTAAAATTTTAGATTTAAATATTAAATTAACAATTTAATTGAATCTTGCTTAATTTATAAATTTTGCAAGAACAGAAAGGAAATTTAAAATGGGAAAACAAAATAATAGGAAAATATTCGGATTATTCGCGGCGGCGATTATTTTTTCGGCGCTATGTTTCGGCGCCGCCCCAAAAGCCGGCGCTTCTTCCGATTTGTCCGCGGAAATAAATGTTTCTTATGATAATGAATTAAATTCCAGAACGCCGGACGCGGTAAAATCCTCTTCTCCGTATATAAGCGTTGGAAAGAGAACAACCTACGGAGATGAAATTATGCGTTACATAGGAAAAGTTGATACTTCTCTCGTTGACGGCTCCAGAGAAATTGAAAAAGCGGTTATTAGAATTGACAGAGCAAGTGGCAGTTGGGACGGGCATGGAGAATATTCGCTGTTCAAAGTAAATCAAGACTGGAATTCATCATCCGCAACATGGAATAATCAGCCGGAAGCGGATTTGAATGTTTCTGCCGCCGGAATTTTTGACGGCTCCAATATCTTAGAGTTTGATGTTACCGATCTTGTGAATGAATGGATAAATAATCCCGATTTAAATTATGGCTTTTTGATCGGGAAAAGCGATGAATCGGGAATCGCGGGAAATGAATATGGCTTGTTTGCTTCCGCTGATTATCCAGACGCTGGAGCGGAGACGAAGCCTTATTTATTTGTTTCTTATGTGAATAATGATCCGGAAATAACCGTGTTGTCTCCAAATGGCGGAGGGGTTTGGGAAAATGGAAAAACTTACAACATTTTTTGGAGCCAGTCCAATGTTGACAAAGTAACTATCTTTTTGCTTCGCGGCTCAACGGCTTATCCCGTTGTGTATAATTATCTTGTGGACATTAATGAAACAGAAGGCGGTTATGAATACACAGTTCCGGAAAATATTCCCGAAGCGGATGATTATAAAATTTGGATAATAGCCTATAAAACGGGCTATGGGCAGGCGCAGGATTACAGCGACGGTTATTTCACTGTAAGAGCGGAAACGCCAGATTCTGAAATCAAAGGGGATATGGACAGCGATGGGGATGTTGATTATGTTGATTTTTTGATTTTTTACGCCGCATGCGGTTCATGCGAGGGCGATCCCGAATTTAATCCCGAAGCTGATTTCGATCAGGATGGATGCGTAACTTTTGTTGATTATCAATATTTTGTCGCTTATTACATGGAATTTTACGGGTTTTAGGGTTCGCGCAGACGATGTTTATGGGAGGGTCTTTATAAAAGGCTCTCCTGGTAATGGTTTGAAAAACCGGTCAAAGCAGGCTAAATTATTTTTTAAAGTATTTATAATTTTGTATTTTTTATAAAAAATAGATGAAAATCAACAGAGTCTAATTAAATTTTAAATCAATAAAATGACAGAATTAGTTTATTTTGAATCTTATATAATTCTTATTCCTTATGCATTATTATTTTCAATAGCATTTATTTATTTTTTACATCATTATTTTAAGAAAATAAGCAGTAAAGAAGATATTCCAAAATATGTTGAAATGAAAACCGAACCGCCAAAGAAGATAACTCCCGCAATGGCTGGATATATATACGATAAAAGTTTTTCGTATAATTGGAAATACCTTTCAGCGGCAATTATCGATATGGCAGTTAAGAATTTAATTAAATTAGAATATTGCAAAGATTCAAATAAAATTACAAGTATCGTCGAAGGACAAACAGACCCGAATGAATATAGCGAATATAAGTTTCTGAGATCCTTAATTTTAGTTTCATTCGGAGAAAATACAAAATACAAAGAAATAGAAAATAAAACAAATAAAGCAATGGATGAAAAACACACGGAAAAAAGAAATCTCATTCTTAGATTCGCAAAAAAGTATTTAATTATTATTTTGATTTTAATAATTATTATCTCTAATTACATCGCAGAATTAATTCTGCTTCTTTACTTGACAATAATTATCACATTATTTATTTTTTATCATTTTTTAAAAAATGATCGGTATTTTTTACAAAAAGAACCTTTGAAAATCACGAGAGAAGATTATTCTGAAATTGAAAAATTAAAAACTCTAAAAATCAAGAGAAACAAATTATGGTCGTATATAATTTTACCGGAAATCAGAAAGGAGTTTAAATATAATATGAAAGAATATTACTATCTGAACCTTAACAAAAAAGGCATTTTGCCGTATGTATTATTCATATTAATTATTTCTTTATTCTTGTTTATTGTTATATATTCAATATTTACTCTAAAACTTTATTTAACACTTCCTGGCATTCTATTTACTATAATCTCTACAATCTTTTTTGTTTATTACACAACAACGAGCGCAATAAGAACGCCAAAAGGAAACGAGATTTATATTGAATTGTTAGCATATAAAAAATATTTATCACAAAGAAAAATGATTAATCCTAAAATAGCAACCCAAGAACTATTTGAAAAACATCTTCCATATGCAATTGCACTGGGAGTCAGAAATAATTGGGCTAGTCGTTTTGAAGAAAACAGTATTAAAATTCCAAAATGGTTCATTGCAAAAAACATGAAAGGACAAGTAGAAAGCTTAACTATTCCAAAACCAGAAAATATAGCCTATAGATTAACGAAAGAAATTATATATATGTCAGATAAAGAAGTTGTTGAGAATGGCTATTTTATTGAATTGTTAACAAGAAGAGAATATAATTTGAAGTAATCAGACAATTTGCAAAAGAGACAAAATCACCGCAGAAGAGAAAATAGATAAATCTATCCGCTTCAGAATCGAGGGCAAATATCTTAAGGGGGTTCTGAAAAACTGCTAAAATTACATTTTTGAAACTTGTTTTTTGAGTTAAATTCTGGATTCCCGCCTTCGCGGGAATGACAAAAACAGAGTTTTTCAGAGGTTCCTTAATTACAAATTAACTGCCCGCAAGATTGTTTGCCCAAAACGGCAAAAGGCAATAATCTTTATATTTTCGCGATAGCAGCTTTGCTGGCTGTCGCGGCGGGAGTAATAATATTTGTTTTGAAAAGGAGAAAAAATAATTCAATTTATTAATTTTTAATTTAACTATTATGCAATTTGAAAAAATAGTTGACGCCGAAGATCAAAACATACTAACAAAAATTAAGGATGCCTTTAAGATGAAAGGTTTTGCCGTAAGCAAGCAACCGTGTCTAATAATTTACCAAACAATATGAGCGCCTATAAAATATTTTCTTTTTTCTCCAAAGACGATGTTTCGGCAGTGTCTCTCGTCATAGCCAATTTAATGCCGCTGTTTGGGGTATTGTTTTGGGATTGGAGCGCATTTAATGTCCTGATTCTTTATTGGACGGAAAGCGCCGTAATTGGATTTTATTATGTTTTAAAAAAATATAAAATCGGTGGGATAAATAAAGTTTTGAATAATAGTTCGTTTTTGTTTGGTTATGGTATTTTTATGGCGGGACACTTATTCTTTATAAATTTTCTTTTCGGAGAGGGTGGTCTTTCTGGTGAACAGTATACTAAAAGTGTCGGAGTCGCGGATCATATGATTATGATATTTCCAGCGTTTTTATCGCTTTTTATAAGCCATGGCATATCATATTACAATAATTTTATCGGGAAAAAGGAATATCTTAATTTTAAAAATGCCAGCGAGGCGATAATAAATGAGCAAATGGCGAAGCCATTCAAACGAATAATGATTATGCAAGTGGCATTAGTTTTTGGCGGGGGGTTGACGCTGATTTTACGGTTTGATATAGTGCTTGTTCTATTGATCATTTTTAAAATAATAGCGGATCTGAAAGCTCAAAATAAACAGTATTCCTTGCCGAAATTGGTTTTAGGCATCGGTATTATTGTTGCGCCAATTGTGTTATTGGGCATGGCAGATCATACGACAAATCCGCCGCCACAAGTTTCGTTTAGTCGGAACAACGGTCATTGCCCGGGAACGCCAACGGTTGCGGATATTGACGGCAATATGTATGATACCGTTCAAATCGGAACGCAATGCTGGATGAAACAAAATCTGAAGGTAACCAAAAATCCGTCTGGAGGCGCGATTACTCGTTATTGCTACGATAATAATCCCGTTATTTGCGATACGGATGGCGGCCTATACGCTTGGACCACGATGATGAACGGATCTGCCGGCTGTAATGGAACAGGCGCGTCGCAGCCTAACTGTTTGCCTGTTGTTCAGGGAATCTGTCCTGACGGATGGCATGCGCCTTCGCATTATGAATGGACGATGTTAGAGAAAAATGTCGGCTCAAATCCTGAATACTTTCTGTATAACGAAAGCACAATTGGGTGGCGAGGCACAGACGAAGGCACGAATCTTAAGGCAGGCGGCTCCAGCGGATTTGAAGCCATTCCCGCGGGGAAATATTTCGCTAATATGAATGAGACTTCGCATCGGGGCATAGAAGCATTCTTTTGGTCTTCTACGGAGCATAAGTCTATCTACGGAGATCTTGTATGGTTTCGGTTTTTGCTTTCAAATTATCCGCCAGACACTAAAGTCTTTCGAAACTCGGACAGTAAGAATGACGGCCATTCCGTTCGTTGTATCAAGGATTGATTTATCTCTAAAAAAATAAATTAATATCTAATTCACATCTAATCCAAAACTTGTCATAAGTCCTCTGTTTGTTATAATAGTAATAAACATAACCGTTGTAAATATAACCATTATTTATGAAATTTTATAAATTAAAGAATTATAAAAAGATTTACTATATTTTCACGATAGAAAAACTGCCCAAAGAAAAAAAAGAGATTTTGGCAAAAAATGATTTTGAATTCTTGTCGCTTGAAGAAATATTGGATGGTAATTTGTAATTTGTAATTTGTTATTATGAAAATCCTAATTCTCGGGCACAAAGGAATGCTGGGGCGCGAACTCGCGGAAGTTTTTTCTAATGGGAACGAACTTGTTTTGTGGGATAGGGAACAGATTAATATCGCTAAAAGAGAAGAAGTAATGCAAAAAATCGGCGAACTGATGCCCGATGTCGTGATTAACGCCGCCGCTTATACGGCGGTTGATAGAGCTGAAGATGAAAAAGATTTGGCATATAAAGTGAATGGATGCGCGGTGGGATTTATCTCTACGATTTGCAAACAGATAAACGCTCTTTTAATTCACTTCAGTACTGATTATGTTTTTGACGGAGAAAGCCATAATGGCTATAAAGAGAACCATTCTTATAAGCCGATTAATATATATGGGAAATCAAAGGCGCTGGGAGAGAAAATGATTTTGGATATAGAGCCCAGATATTATTTAATAAGAACATCATGGCTTTTCGGGAAAAGCGGAAAAAATTTTGTGGAAACAATGCTGAAGCTGGCCTTAGAAAATAAAAATATAAAAGTCGTTAATGATCAATTTGGAAGCCCGACTTATGCCAAGGATCTTGCAAGGGAAGTCAGAGGGCTGGTTGAATCAAAAAATCCTTATGGGATTTATCACCTTACAAATTCGGGCTTTTGCAGTTGGTATGAATTTGCGGTAAAGATTTTTGAATTTTCAGGATTGAAACCTGATGTAAGGCCGGTAAATTCTGAATCCCGAGAACTCGGGACAACTTCTGCCAAAAGGCCGACCTATTCAATGCTCGTGAACACAAAACTTCCTCCAATGAGATTATGGGAAGATGCGCTTAAGGATTATCTGGTTGAAAGTAATTTGTAATTTGTAATTTGGGATTGATTGGCAGTCTAAACAATTTAGCAATACAGCAATACAACAATTTAATTTAATAACATAATAAAAAAATGGATGAGAAAAACAAAAAACGAGATGTCGTTCCTGCAATGCTTTTTGTGGGTTTTCTTATGGTTGTAATTTTGGCGCTGGTCTTGATTGGCATGCCGGGATTTTAATAATTGCCAAAAATCAAATTTATTTTTCTATCCAAGCTTTGCAAAAAGACAGAGTTTTGAGTGTTAGGATTTGATAAATTGGATAACAGCCTATAGAAATTTATAGCAAACTAATTGCGATTTAATCAACTGCTAAAATAAAAACTTATGCCAAAACAAAAAATCTTCCAGCTTTTTAGTTTTCTAAAGAAACCTATGCCCCAAACCCAAAACATTTTAAAATTATTTTTGATCGCGGTTTTTTGTTTGGGGAGTTTGGGGGCGGGGGGTATAGCGAGCGCTCATTTTACTTTCAGTGATGATAACTTTCTTATTGATGAAAATGGAACAAGAAGGTTTATGGTTGGGATGTATGAAGTATGTAGCCCAGTCCATGATGACTTAAATGGGTACGAAAGTTGTGCAAAATCAGTAACAGCTATGTCAAATAGTACATTCTCAACAGGTGGAATAATGACTTCAGCATATTGGGATACTGTGGCTCCCATTCAGAGTGCTGCTGGAATGTATTACGATTCATATGTGTACAATATTGGTGCTCGTGTGAATGAACCATTTTTTTTAGGATATTATCAATGGGGATCTGGATTTATGAATGAACCATATCTACCCGAACACTATGATGCACTTTATGCTCGATATAATAAGATCCGCACACTTGATACAAATCATCCTGTTATGATAGGAACTTGGACATATAAACCGACAGGTTCTACATACAGTGCTGGTGATGTGGCTGATCTTACAATGGATGTCCTTTTTTCACATTTTACCAATTGTGGGTATAATGATAGAATAAGGGATGCATCGACTGGTTGTGTAGAATTAGGATATATGCTTGATGATTTTCTGTTTGCGAAAGAAAGAGAATTGAGGTTAAATCATCTAAGTCCTATGGGCGTAACCAGTATCGAAGCGCTTCCTGATCCAATGTGGACTATTTTTGGAGGGGTTGGAATAAATTATACTAATGCCCCAGGTATATGGAGAGTGAGTTCTAAAGAAAAGTTAAGGGCTTCATATTATTGGGCAGTAACAGTTGGTTATACAGGAATTGCACCTTGGGGATATAAAATTTATGGGAACGGAACATCGACTCAAGGTGGGTTAATTGAAGACCCAGCAGTTGCGTCTTATTACAATGATCTTGCTGGCGAGTTTAATTCCCCTGCGATGCAAAAAGTTCTGACGCTTCCAACCATAAATTATTCCTGGAATTATTATATTCCATGGGATAATAAAGTTAATTTCTCCACGAATCCAACCCGATTTGCATGGTGGGCAAGTTCAGGGACAGGATACGCTCTTACATATCGGCTGAAATACGATTCAACATCAAACAGATATTATTTGATAGTAGCAAATAAATTAAACGCTTCAATAAATGATGTCACTATTACAATTCAGGGATTAACCGGAACAATGACTGCCAAAACAATGGGAATAGTAGGGACTGGTAGCAGCGCGCCTAATAGAGTGTTAACAATAACAGATGGAAAGTTCACGGATACTTTTGATGCTTATGCGGGACATGTCTATCAAATCTGCGCTACCGGCGATCCTTGTACGGTTCCCACTCCTCCTCCTCCCGCTCCCGACACTACTCTTCCTGAAATCACCATCACTTGCCCTCCCACGAACCAAACATACAGTTCCAACACTATTTCTGTTTCAGGCACAGCTTCCGATAATGTCGGAGTAAGCAAAGTGGAAGTGAAAGTCGGTCCAAGCGGAACATATCAAACCGCTACCGGCACAACAAGCTGGAGCATATCAGGCGTAACTCTTGTCGCGGGATTAAACACGGTCTACGCGAAAGTTACGGATACCGCCAGTCCGCCAAATACTAAGGAAGTATTTATTCAGGTGACGTATGATTCGACGATAACTCCAGCGCCATGGGAGTTATTGTTTGATGGATCATTCAATATAGGGGATGATGCGACATTTAAAGCGGAAGCAAATGGCACTTGGTATACAGAACCATTTGGTAGCTGGACAAACATAGGAGCTTGTTATCCAAGCCAATTAACAGTTTTGCCGATTTCAAGCATAGGATATGGAGATAGAAATACCGAGAATTCACTTATGGTATATACTCCGGAGGGTGAAATAAATTGTGGCGGAACAATAGATGATCATGCTTACATATATCTTAAAAATAAAGGCATCCCAAGTACTCAGAAATCGGATAATATTTATTGGCTTGGATGGAGCCAAATGATTGCAACTGATTCAGAAATTATAGGTGATGGCGGATGGTATAATTTTGGTTTTAACGGTTCTAATGAAAACTTTACAAAAGCGCCTGGCGGGCAACATAACAACATGGGGATTAAATTTCAGGTTGAATACGGCGGTAGCAATAATCCCGTATATTTTAGTGTCAGGAGAATTGCAGGGACTTTTGGTGAACTTCCGGGGTACCGTACATTATTGGGCTACATAGGAACATCAGAAGGATTTAAAAAAGGTGTCTGGTATGATTATTTGGTAAATATTAAATTTTCAGCTACCGAAAATGGTTGGGTGGAGTTGTGGAGACGACAAAATGGACAAGATTATCAGCTTATAGCTTCACAATATGATTTTAGGACATGGGACTTGGCTGCCGTAGACCCCGAAGAGTATATGTGGAGTCAAGGAATATATCGTAGTGCTGCTGGAACTGGAGATCTAAAGATATATTTTTCCAATTCCAAAATTGGCACCACTCGCACCGTCGTAGAATACGATCCTTCCTCCAACCTCCCCCCCACCTGCGCCGCTCCTTCTGCCACCACCTGCGGGAACGGTCTTTGGGATACCAGCCTTAATGAAGTCTGCGAGAAGGATACTAACCAAGGTTGTTTCTCTCCTTCTATATGCAACTCTGACTGCGCTGCCTGCGTAGCTCCTCCGCCTCCGCCTCCAATCTGCTATGGAGTTATTTGCAACACTCCGGGATTCTGCCAGAAAGGGCCAGGCAGGTGCATTGAATCCGGCGGAAGCCCCGTCTGCGCATATTTCTACGATCCAAATCCCTGCGAAGATAATGACGGCAACCCTTGCAAGATGGGAAGATGCTCAAGCTCGGACGGAGGCAGAACCGGCTTTTGCGACAAGGCAAAATCAGATGTTACTTGCTCTTCGCCGGGATTCTGCCAAGCAGGAAGAGGGCAATGCGTCGCCACAAGCCTTACGGATTATGTCTGCTCCTATAACGATGATCCTGCTCCGTGCGACCTAGACAATAATGAATGCACTCTGGATGTCTGCAAATCCACGGATGGAAATTTCAACAGCTCTTGCATCGCGACCAACCTTGACGCCTGCAAGGGAATCGTTCCTTGCGGAAGAACAATTGACAATCCCAAAACCCACTGGAACGAAACCGCTCCCTGCGAGTTTTGCCATCTCATTTTAATTTTAAACAGAGTAATGAATTTTCTGATGGAACTGGCCGCCGTTGTTTCCTTGCTGGCTATAATCATAACCGGTCTTTTGTTTATTACCTCAGCCGGGAATCCTGAAATAAAAAACAAAGCGAAAGAATCTTTAAAATGGATTATCATCGGACTGATCATCGTCTTCCTCGCCTGGCTTCTGATAGACTTCCTCCTTTCATCCTGGGGATACATCGACCCCCTCGGCGGGAAATGGAATGTGATTTGTTAAATTTGTAATTAGTAATTTGGGGATTTGACAAAAATTTAGGAAAGGAGTAATATATAAAACATGTCATTAGTAAAGTCATATTTTAATATATAATGTGATATTAGAAAATTATGGAAATTGAAAGAATAAAAAAAGTCATCGTGGATCAAAAAGAGGAGATAAGCGAGTTTTTTCAAAAGGAAAAAATAATAGCGAGAGAGATAGATATGGAAAAACTTAGAAGTTTTTTAAAGTTCCCCAATATTTTGGTTATCACGGGGCCGAGAAGAAGCGGAAAGTCAACCTTGGCAACTCAGATTTTTAAAGAGGAAAATTACGGCTATTTGAATTTTGACGATGAACGGCTGGCTGGATTTTCCACGGATGATTTTAATACAGCCGTTCAGGCTTTTTACGATCTTTACGGAGAGAACCTTGAATGCTTTATTTTTGACGAGATACAAAATATAGCCGGCTGGGAATTGTTCATTAGCCGCTTGCGGAAGACAAAAAAAATTGTCATAACCGGAAGCAATGCCAAACTCCTATCCGGAGATTTAGCCACGCATTTGACGGGAAGATATTTGGAGTTCGCGCTTTATCCTTTTTCTTTCAGGGAATTTTTGAAATTCAAAGGAATCGAAATTAAAAAAGAAGATTTTTATTCCACTAAAAAAATATCCCGAATTAAAAAGCAGCTTGCCGAATATCTTGACGGTGGCGGATTTCCCGAGACTTTTAAATTCGGTTCCGCGATAGTCGGCAAAATTTATGACGATGTAATTACGAAGGATATTCTGCTCCGCTACGGGATAAAAAACAAAAACGCTTTTCGCGAGCTTTCCAACTATGTAATTTCCAATTTCGCTCAGGAAATAAGCTACGCGAAATTGGGGCATATTTTTTCCATAAAAAATGTTCACACGGTCAAGAATTATATGGAATACTTGTCTTCCAGCTTTCTCATTCTGATGCTTTCAAAATTTTCTTACAAGCTAAAACAGCAGTTCATCACTTCCAAGAAGGCATACGGCATTGATACGGGGCTGGTTAATTCGGTGGCGTTTCAGTTTTCCGAGAATTCGGGCAAGGTTATGGAAAACGCGGTGATGATTGACTTGAAGCGGAGAGGGGACTATTTCGAATCCGGAACGGAAGTTTATTATTGGCGGGATTATTCCGGAAAAGAAGTTGATTTCGCGGTGAAAAAAAGAAATAAAATAACGCAGCTGATTCAGGTTTGCCAAAGCCTGGCTAATTTTAATACTAAAGAAAGAGAAATAAAATCGCTGCTCAAGGCAAGCGAAGAATTGCGTTGCAATAATTTACTCATAATCACCGCTTCCGAGGAAGGCGCGGAAAGCGCCGGAGGAAAGAAAATCACCATTATTCCTTTGTGGAAATGGCTGTTGGAAGCGATAAAATAGTCATTTTGTATAAAAAATGTTAAAATGATTTTAGCCGTAAAGCTCAAAAGTCAAAATTTTATATTTCGTTTTGCCGTTGCGAGTTCTGCATTCAGGACGAAGCAATCTCGTTTTTAAAATATGTTTCAATAAAATCGTGCTGGATAAAATTTATTTTAATTTTTTAATTTCCTAAAAACCTTTATGCCACAAACTCAAAACATTTTCAAACTATCCCTACTCGCAATTTTCTGCCTGGCGCTTTTCAGCGTGGCCGGGGAGGCGAAGGCGGCGACAACAATCATCAACCCCGACAAAACCCTCAGCATCAACGGAGTAAAAACTTTTCCACAAATTTTTTATGCTATATGTTCCGGAACTTATGCAATTGGAGCGCAGTGCGTGACTAACCTGCAAAGAATGAGCATCTATGATGCAGATATTAGCGCATGGGCAACCATGACCAATCCACAGCATGAACAAGAAGGAATGGGATATATAAACATGGTAAGCAGTGGCACAAGATATAAAGATAATAATAACTTTTTTGGATATATACAAGTTGACGAACCAATATCTACAGGTGCGAATATTGCAGCACTTGAACAGGCCTATAAGGACATAAAAGCAAAAGATCCAAACCATGTTGTTATGGCTGTTGACTGGACGCGTTTAAATAATTTGAGAAATATGGCAGACATCATAATGGATGATGGATATACTTATTCAGATGTAAAGTGGCTAAATGATATAGGTTATACTCGGCAAACTGCATTGTATTGGAAGGAATCCACTCTTAGAAATTCAGCAGATGCTCTTAGGGGTGTAAGTGATTTTGACGGGATCAGCAAGCCGGTATATCCAGTAATTCAAGCACTTAGCCAGCCTACACCAGACGGGGATGGCGTGCAAGCGATTAATAAATCCGAACTTAGAGCTGTTATATTTCTTGCCATTACTATGAATATGAAAGGATTGGCATACTTCTCTTACAATGAGCATTCAGTGATAACAGATTCAACAAAACTATATGGTTTAGTTCGAGACCAAACAATGACTCAGTGGTATATAGACCAAGCATCGGAAATAAAAGCGCTCAATGATATTCTTGTGCTTCCGACCAAAGATTACAGCTGGCAGCACAGGCAGGGAACTCAGGTAAATTTTAGCAAGGTATTAACCGCCAGTGGAAGTACTTACATAAATGGATATACGAATTTTAATTATATGTTAAAACAGGATGGCTCTGTTTATTATCTGATCGTCCTAAACAAAGATACTCGTCCAATCTCCGATGTAGCAATAACAGTTAGTGGTTTAAATGGTCCGATGACTGCTAAAAAAATCATTGGAAGCTCAACCGTGGCAAATCAGGATGCTCCTGTTACAAACGGCGTATTTACCGATTCGTTTGACGGCCTCGCTGTCCATGTCTATCAAATCTATTCCGGCTCCAATCCTCCTGCTTTTCCCACTCCTTCCACTCCTACTCCCGATGAAATTGATCCCGCCATTACCATCACTTGCCCCGTAAACTCTGCTACTCCTCCAGCGACTCCTCCGACATATAGCTCAAATATAATCTCTCTTTCCGGCACGGCCAAGGATGCTGTCGGAGTAACTTCCGTTACTGTTAAAGACGGCAATGGAGTTTGGCATGACGCTACAATCATAGGCGAAGGCTGGGAAATTTTCAATATCGCTCTTTCCTCTGCTAACAGCGGTGTAAATACAATCACTGCCAAAGCTACTGACGCGGCAGGGAATTTTAAGGAAACTTCGATTACGGTGACATATAGTACAACGATCCCGCCTGCAGTCTCCGGCACTCCCGCTTTTCCCGAAGCCCAAGGAGGCGGCGCGGAATCTATCGGTGGCAGAGGAGGCAGGGTAATTTATGTTACTAATCTGAACTCAGAAGGACCGGGAAGTCTTCGAGAAGCAATGGAAGCTAGTGGGCCCAGAATTGTGGTGTTCAATGTGGGCGGGATTATCCATCTTAAGAGAACTACGGCAAATCCGAATGGGTACATAAAGATCACTAATCCATATCTTACTGTTGCCGGTCAGACTGCGCCAGGTGGGGGAATCACGGTGCGTGGGCGAGTTGTGCTGAGCAATGCTAGTAATATTATACTTCGTTTTCTGACAATTCGTCCCGGGAAAAGCCCCGATTATCCGGAAGAAGACGAATTTACAGGATACGAGCCTGGTATGACCCCTACTAGTGCTGATTCACTGCTTGACGATGCTATCAGTATGTGGGGTGGAAAAAATAATATATTTGACCATTTATCGATAAGTTGGGCAAACGATGAAAATGTTGAGGTATACAACTCTGGGGACAGAATCACCTCAAATGTTACATTCTCGCAAAATTTAATTGCAGAGGCTTTTAGACCGCATCACGCTGCTATGTTAATCAGTGCGGCGCCCGGTTCTACCGCCGGAGCTGATGGGGTTAATGAGATATTCGTTCATCATAACTTAATAATGAAGGCTCTAAATCGTATGCCATGGGCCATAAGCAAAGACATAAGGATTGTTAATAATATTATGTACAATCGAATGTGGACATTTACTCAGATTTTCGGAGGCATTGAAGCAGATGTTATCGGCAATATCTTTAAAGATCAGAGCGTGATAAACGATAAAGTGGTACAATGGTTTTCGTCAGCTGGCGAAAACCCGATAAAGCCTGGGGATCCATCAATATATATTCAAGAGAATATCAGCAATAATCAGAACGCTGACAATTGGAATATGGTTGGGATTGGGAAGAAAGATGCGCCTATATCATGGAGAAGATTCAATCCTCTTTTTTTGCCAAAATATCCTGTCACTTTGGATCCAGTCGCTACTCTTGAGAACTTTATTTTAAATGATGTTGGCAATAGTCGCCGTATTGATGAAAACGGCAACTGGGTTAATCGACGTGATTCGGTAGATTTGCGGCTTATTAATGAATATCGAACAAATACTGGCATATTGCCCTGGAATGAAAACGAAGTCGGTGGCTGGCCGATTATCGCTGCCGGCACCCCCTACACTGACTCAGACAATGACGGAATGTCAAATATCTGGGAGCAAAAATATGGTTTTAATATTAATGACCCCGCAGACGGAAATGGTGATGCAGACAATGACGGGTATACTAATATCGAAGAATTTATAAACGGATCCGATCCAAAAGTTGCCAATGCTTCCAGCGGCAACCTCCCCCCAACCTGCACCGCTCCTTCTGCCACCATTCCTCCCACCACTCCTATCACCCCTCCTCCGCCGCCTGTGGTTTGCGGGGATAGTGTGGACGGAAAGTGTCCTGACGGGTGCACATATCTTGAAGACATAGACTGTCCCTTGCCTTTTGTCCCAGACACAACCCCTCCAACTATTCCCCAAAAACTGACCGCCACAGGTTCAATCACAGTTCCCGCGATTGATTTGAAATGGCGCGCTTCCATAGACGACAAAGGAGTAACAGGATATAATGTCTATAGAGACGGAATAAAAATCGCAACCGTAAACCGCGTTTCTTACACCGACGCCAATGTAATTTTTGGCGAAACACACACCTACACCGTCACCGCTTTTGATTTATCCGGAAACGAATCGGCGAAATCAAATCCCGCTTCCGCTATGAGCGCTCCTCTCAATGCCGAATTTATGAAATCCACTTCAGCTTCCGGCCTCTCTCAACTCGTTGGAAACTTTTTGAAATGGATCCTTACAGTGGCAGGCTCCTTGGCTCTGCTCATCATAATCACAGGCGGAGTGATGTACGCCTCATCAACCGGAAACGAACAAAGAGTAATCCTATCTAAAAAAATAGTCCTCGGCGCCATCGGCGGACTCATCCTGATCCTGATGGCGTATTCAATAATAACATTACTGGGGAGGATTGTTTGATGGTAATTTATAGTAACTTATAGTAACTTGTCGCTAAGGAATTTCAATATTACGGAATCCTGACGAAAGTCAGGAAGAAACATCAGCGATTTTTTTGAAATTTGCTAATTTTTGAAGCTTCATCCTGACTTTCGTCAGGACTCCATATCGCGCTTTGCGCCTGCCTACCGCAGGCAGGTATGTGTTGAAAACTTAATTTATCGTGAAATCATTAAAAAAAATAAACTATGTTTAACATTCTTATTCAATCAGCAAAGGCCGCTGAAACTTTAGAAATAAACGGACTGGTTTTAAATGTAAGCTGGTGGCCGTTTCTTTTCGCGTTGATAAAATATTTGTTTATTTTTATGACGATATTGTTTTTGATCGCGATAATTTTAATCGTGATAAGAATACAAGGAAGCTTTAAAATCAGAATAAGAGAAGCGGTGGAAGAAGCGATGGAAGCGGGAAGATTGCCGAAAACCAAATTCCAAAGAGAATGGGAAATGATTATATCCAAATTGGAATCCGCCTCCCCCGAGGATTATAAAAAGGCGGTTGTTCTTGCGGAAGAATTGTTTAATAGAGTTTTGAAAGCGGCTAATTTTTCGGGAAGCAATATGCGGGAAAGGCTGAAAAAAATACCAGATAGCCAATTGGAATATAAGGAAGATATTGTCTGGTCTCACGAGCTAAAAGAAAAAATTCTGGCGGATGAAAATTTTCAAGTTGATCATGAAGAAGCGGAAAGAGCCGTTTATATTTTCCAAAGAGCGCTAAAAGAAATGACAGTGATATAAATTATGCTTCGCGCATTTTCGGAGCTCAACTCCGAAGCTTCGGAGTTGAGCTCCGAAAATGCTCATATTCAAATTCCTTAGCGATAAATTATTCTATTGTTGTTTATTTTTAAATGTGGTATAATAATAAAAATGATTACATCGCTTATCGCTGAATTGTTATATGATAATTATAAACAATTTAACGATTTAACAATTCAACAATTTAATTTATGTCTTCAATAAATTTATTGCCAAATGGTCCTGTTGTCCAAAAGAAAGAAATTAGAAAAGAGACGAAGAGCGCTTCTTTTGTTTCTTTTTGTTTGATTATTGTTTCAATTGCTTCTTTGGCGTTTTTATATTTTGATAATCAAAATAAAGCGGGAGAAGTGATCTCGCTGGAATCCCAGTCTTCTGCCATAGACGATGAAATCAACAGAGAAATAACAAAAAATAAATTATTATCAGCTGACAACAAAGAAGATGAAATCATATCTCTCTTATCAAGACATTCTTATTTTACTAAAGCTATATATTTTATCCAAGACAATTTAATGGATGAAGCTTATATTAATGATTTAAAAATAGCTTTCAGCAAAGAAAAATCTGTTAATGTTGAAATTAGCGGCGTTGCCAGAAATTATTCAAACATAGCCACTCAATTATATGTTTTTAAAAACTTGCCGGCCGCGCGCGGCTTTACCCTGAAAAATATTTCAGAAAATGATTTAGGCAATATTGATTTTAGCGGAGATTTGAATCTTGATATAAAAACCGTTCTATATGACAGCGGCAGCGGCGATGCCGCTGATAAAATTTCAGAAAATTAAATTTTTATTTATTTGTAAAGGAATTTCAATTAAGCATTATCGGAGCTCAACTCCGAAGATTCGGAGTTGAGCTCCGATAATGCGTGAAGCTTGATTTATTTTAACTCAATCCCGCCAATGATCAATATAAAACCAGGTACATGCGAAAAGTTAAGCGGAAAAACTTCTATTGGAACGGAATTGCTTTTTGCGGCGCTTGTTTTTTCATTAGTTATAATTTATGTTCTTGTCTTGCCGCAATATAAGCAATCAAAAATAGTTAAAGAGCAAATCAGATTGAATCAAGAAAGCATTGAATTGAAAAAAACGGCGCTGATGAAAATAAAAAGTTATAATAGAATAAATCAAAAAATAGAAGAAAAAGATCTCGAAAAATTTCAAAATTTGCTTCAGAGAAAAAATAATTTTGAAAGCTATCTGGCAAGCATTAATAAAATTGCGAACACGAGCGAAAGCAGAGTGAGTTTGAGCGATTTTTCCACAGACGAGCCAAAACCAGCGGTTTTTTCCAAAGAAGAAAATATCAGCGGATTGCAAGCGGTAAAAATTGGTTTTACCGCCAAAGGAAACTTTGATAATTTTATGTCGTTTTTGAATTCTCTTGAAAAAAGCGTTCCTCTTATGGAATTAAACAGCTTGAGCCTTAGTAATATAACCGAGAAAGATGAAGCTGAAAATGAAGCTGAAAATGAAGGTGAAATTAAATCTGAAGAAGTTATTGAAACAAATATTTTTGTGAAATCTAATATTGAAATATCTTTCTATTATATAGACGAAAAATTGCAGGCGAAGCAAGCTGGAATAGAATAGAAACTGGAAACTGCCAGCCCTAGGCTGGTCCGCCTTGGGCGGAGAAATTAGAAACAGATAACAATCATAAAAATGGAGCTGAAATTAGACAAAAAAAAATTAAAAATGATCAAGCCCGGCGAAAACGCGCTGTCGCTGTTCGCTTTGATTGTGTTTTTAGGCGCGTCTTGGCTCGCATTAAGCAGAATAGAGATGATTAATGAAGAAATTCCAAATTATGACAAGCTCACAAAAAATCCATATAGCAATATTGAAAGTCTTATAAAAAAGGATAAATCAAGGGAAATAATAGAATCGGAACAATTTAAGGATTTAATATACGAAGACAGTCTGATAAAAGAATATAAAAAAGAAAAAGAAGGGAATTTGTTTGAGAAGAAATTTTGATGAATTAGATAAAAATAAACACTTTTGAAATTAAGCGAATATTAATAATAAATTATTTAACTATGAAAAACTTTTCCACAAAAGAAAAAAGAAATACAATTTATGCCGCAGTATTTTTGGTTGTCGCAATTATTATTTTTGCGGGAATTTTAATTTTTTATAAAGGCGGAAAGGAACCTGTATTGCCGGTAGAGTCTCCGCAAAAAGAGGTTCCTAAAGAAAAAACAGAAGAAGAAATAATCCATGATTTATCTGTTCCTGTTCCCGGTTTTCAGGAAACGGAAATTACAAAAGAAATCATGGAATCTCTTGCTATTCCCGCAAAAGATTTTTCTGGAGGTGAAAACGGAGATCAATTTCTGGAGGAAAAAATTATTGAAAGTTTAACAAAACCAATCAAGCAATAAAATATAAAAGCCTTAATTATTTTTTATTAATTCATTAAGTTTATAACTATGTACAACAAAAAAAGTTTTAACTATCAAAATGTGTTTAGAGGAATCGCTTTGATGCTAAGTGTTTTAACATTAAGCTTTGCGGTTAATTATTTTGCTTTCGCATGGACAGAACCTTCCGTTGCGCCTCCAAGTGGCAATGCACCTGCTCCTTTGAATGTAAGCTTTTCAGATCAATCTAAGGAAGGGAGAATCGGGATTGGCGGAGTTTTTGCTCCCGCATACTCGCTAGACATAAGGGATTCAATCGGATTAGGGACTCTAAGAACAACTGGCGGAGCTCTTCTTAATACTGGCGGAGCCGCAACTGGCCTTATCGTTCAAAACGGCAATGTCGGAATCGGGACGACGAGTCCTAATGGAACATTTGAAGCTCGCGTTAAGCCATATTTCCGAAAAGAAACAGTTATTGTGAATCCTGTTGGGCTTGCGGCATGCGTTTGTGATGTTAATAATTTAATCAGAGATTGCATTGGTAGATTTTCAACTTCTGATCCGATAGGTTCTGAATGTAAAGATAGTTGGGATAAAGCAGGTGTTCCTGCTTGGGATAAATTTAAAGTGGAATATGATTATTTTAGTGTAAAAGGAACGGGTTATGTCGGAATCGGGACGACGGATCCGAAATCAAATATTCATATTCGGCTTCAAGATGTCGGTGCTTCAAGTTTCGTCCGAAATCATCCGGGAGACATAGCTCCTTTTACTAATAATGTAATTGGAGGAGGATTGGCTATAGAGGGTAATGATCCAGCCTTATCTCTTGCGTGCAAGGACGGATCGTTAAATTGTGCTACCGTAAGATTTAATCAGTTTAATCCAGACAATACATTTAGAAATGTTTGGGCGATTACTTCGTTAGCGGCAAATAGCGGCGACGGTATGAGAATAACTTTTGGACAAGACGCATCTTATCATCACAATGATACTTTGTTCTCGATTATACCACAGAATCCAACAGCTTTTCCGGATAATTTAGGAAATGTTGGGATAAACACGAGATCTCCAATTACAGCTCTTGATGTTACAGGGTCTTTTTCTTCATCAATTGTAAATTCAACCGGATATTATGGATATAAATCGGGCACGACTATTACCAGGACTTCTGGTGTTGCATTTACAGCAGCTGACGTTGGAAGATATTTTGGTTGGAACAATGGTAAATCAGATAAAATTGTGGCATATATAGATGCAAATCGTGTAACTACCGCGACTTCCTCAACGATTGGATCCCTAGCAATCCCAAGTGCTGGAAGAATTTCTACTGTTAATTTCTTTATTAATGATACTGGTGATGTCGGCATTGGGACGGATAATCCTGTCAGCGCCAAGCTTTATGTGATGGGTGACGATGGCATTGTAGTTGACGGAGAGGGTAGTAGCGCGGAAATTCAATTTAAAGTTCCCAGTACTGGCCTTAATTGGAGAATAAATACAGGCGATGGAGAAAAGCTAAAATTCGGGTATGCTGGAAATAGCAGAAGATTTACAATAGATAGCAATATCAATGTCGGAATCGGGACGACGAGTCCGAGTACTCTTTTGGAGGTATTTGGAGATGCGCCTTATTCTGAAATTTTAGTTAGTTCTCCGATTTCAGCTTCGTATGGATTTAAAGGTGGAACTATGGATATGCGATTTGTTGCTGCGTCTGGCGCATTAGGAGAAAAACGTTTTTGGATTGAAGCAAACGACAATGCTAGTGTAGGCAGAACATGGTTATATGCGGATCTTAATGCAGCTGGAAATAATTACAATGTAGGGATAGGTCCTTGGTGGAATAATTTAGATGATAATTATATGTTGAGTGTAAAAGGTAGCGCATATATTGATAGTGCATTCAAGCTTAAGCCATTGACTACATTTCCTGCCGATCTTCCTTGTAATGTGGCAAATACAGGTGTAATGTACTATGATGATTCTTCTGCGCTTTGTGTTTGTCATGGTGCTGCTCCATATACTAAGATTTCAGGTGCAGGAAGTTGCCTGTAAAAAATAGGGTGGAAAAAATATATTGAAAGCAAAGGATAAATTATTTAAAACAGATAAAATAAATACTCAATAAAAAAATGACCATTCCTAAAAAAAACAATCATTATCGCATTAGCCGGCATTTGGATAATTTTTTCCGCGATTTATATCGCGCGCGATATTTGGGAAGATTTCCAAACTGAGCAAGTTTCCCGCGCTTATCAGCTGGGAAAAACTGACATGATAAACGCGGCCATATCGCAAGCCAAAAACGAAAAATGCGAGCCGTTTTCCATCTATAACGACAAAGAGCAAATTCAGTTGATAAATATCAGCTGTTTAAAGCAGGCGGAAACCGAACAATAAAAGAAATAATTTGAAAGCGAGATACCTAATAGATTTTATTAAAAAACTATGCTTGTAGAAAAGAAAAAAATAGAATTGCTGAAAAAATATTTTTCAGAGCGATCGGATGTGCTGATGGCGTTTGTTTTCGGCTCTCGGGCGAAAAAGCGCTCCACCCAAATTTCCGACTGGGATATTGCCGCCTATTTTGAATCTCCTCGCGCCGGCGGGATAGAACTGGAAAGCGATCGCGATTATCCCCGCGAGAGCGAGGTATGGGGAGATCTTATCAAAATCTTGGGAACGGATAATGTTGATTTTATAATATTAAATCGCGCGCCTGCTTCTATTGCCGCTCTTGCGATTACTCAAGGACTGCCATTGGCCATAAAGAACAGAAAAATTTATTTGGAGTTTATGCTGGCGGCGACCATGGAAGCGGAAGATTATAGAAGAACCGCGAAAGAATACGCCCAAGTATATTGGCGCTCTCATTCTTTGAGCGAGGAAGATAAGCATATTTTGAACAAGAGGCTTATTTTTCTTGATTCGGAATTAAGCGATGCCGATAAGTTCAAGCCGTTGACCCGCTTAGAATACGAGCAAGATCGCATGAAGCGAAGGCAAACGGAGCGATGGATTGAAAACTTAATGAACGCGGCGATAGATATTTCAAAGACTATTTTGGCCAGCCAAAAACGCCCAATCCCTTCCACTTACAGGGAAATTTTAGAGGGAATTGACACTATTGCCGGTTTTCCCGAAGGAACGGGCGAACAGCTTGCCAAATGGGCGGAATTGCGCAATATCTTGGCGCATGAATATTTGGATGTTCGCTGGAAGCGCATCGATGATTTTATTAAAAGAAGCGAACCATATTTTAGAAAACTGATAGAAGCGGTAAAAAGCGATTTTTTGTCGGAAAAAAAGCAATAGGCGGAGCCAATCGCGCCGAGCGATAAATAATAATTTTAAAATAAATTTTTAATTCTAAGCTTTATGAAAAATATCTCTCTTTCTTTGCTGAAAAAGAAAAGCATTCCCATACTGAAGCGCTATGGAGTAAGGCGAGCCGCTGTTTTTGGCTCATTCGCCAGGAAGCAAATGAGGAAAAGCAGCGATATAGATATTTTAGTGGATATACAAAAAGACATCAGCTTGCTTGATTTTGTCGGGCTTAAATTGGAAATTGAAGAAGCGCTCGGCAAAAAAGTTGACTTAGTTGAGTATAATACGATTAAACCTCTTATTAAGGAAAGGGTTATTGGAGAACAATTAATGATTTTATAGAAAAGCATGATAAAAAAAGAAAAAAATATAATGCTGTATATTGAAGATATTTTAGAAAGTGTTGATAAAATAGAAGAATATATTGGCGAGATTAAAGAAGAGGATTTTTACCGGAATACGCAGCTTCAGGATTCTATTTTGAGAAGATTAGAAATTATTGGAGAAGCGGCAAAGAATATTCCTATGGATTTTCGGAATAAATATTCTATTATTCCATGGAAAAGAATGGCTGGAATGAGAGATGTGCTTATTCATGAATATTTTGGAGTAAACCTAAAACGAGTTTGGCGAGCGGTGAAAAAAGACTTGCCGAGATTAAAAAAGGAAATTTTAAACATTATTGAAACGGAAGCAGGCAAAGCCAATCGCGCCGAGCGATAAGAAATAATTAAGTTAATAATATTAATAAGCATAAAAAATAACTTATGTTTTTACGAAATAAAAATTCATATTTATTTATAGGCGCGGTTGCCATAATTTTCTTGGCGGGGATTTTGTTTTTTGATCATGAAAAAAATAATACGCCTGACGCTCAAGCGGCGGCAACGGAAAATGTGATGGGTTTTGCCTGGAGCGAAAATATCGGGTGGATTAGTTTTAATAGTTTGGGGTGCGATACTAATAATAATGGATTTATTGATATTGGAGCTTGCGGAGGAAATGATAATGCCACTACGCCTTCAATAAGTTATGGCGTTAATTTAAACGCTGACAAAACTTTATCCGGCTACGCGTGGAGCTCAAATATCGGGTGGATTAGTTTTAATACAATAGATGTTGCAGGTTGTCCCTCATTGCCTTGCCAGCCGAGTTTATCCGGTTCAGATTTTTCGGGATGGGCAAGGGCATTGGCTTTTGGCGGAGGCTGGGATGGGTGGATAAGTTTAAGAAATAATGTGATACCTTACGGAGTTGCTTTAAGTGGCACTGATTTTGAAGGTTTTGCGTGGAGTGACATGGTAATTGGATGGATTAGTTTTAATTCAAAAAATTGCGATCCTCTTGGCGCGGGTTCAAGTGGCATAGGAGGGTGTCCTTTACCAGTTGGCACTCCAATTCCAGCTTACAAAGTTTATCTGGGAAATAATCGTCCTGTTGTTTCTAATCTTGCTATTGATAAAGATTATTGCGTAAATGATTTAAATAGCATTCAATTTAGCTGGAGTTTTAGCGATGCTGAAGATGATATCGCTTCTATTCCTCAATCTGCGTATCAAATAGATTTAGAGAGAGATGATTTAGTCGCATGTTCTATAAGTGAAAACAATGATAATCTTTTTATAACAAGGGCTAAAATTAATAAAGCAACCCCCCCTCCTAATTGCCCCGGTTTTATTGATTATAATCACAGCTATACATGGAGCGTTACAGTTTGGGATAGCGGAGGTTTGCCCAGTGTTACTGTGAATTCTGCGCCTCCTGCATTTGAAACGCCAACTCATCAATACCCAAGAGCTGATTTTAGCTTTACTCCCGCATTGCCTCTTCAGTTTCAAGATATTGATTTTGATCCAAATATTCTTTCCGAAGCATTTGGAGGATTTTCAATTGATAAATGGATATGGAATTTTGGAGATTTAACGCCTTTTCGCGTGATAAATAATCCTCTTGGCGATACAATATATTTCTATGCAGAAGCAGATGATTACATGGTTGATTTAGAAGTAACTGATAATTCTCCTGAGCTATATAGCTGTTGGGCTTCTGATAGAAATAATGAAAAACTTATTACCGTTGAATTAAGCAAACCAACATGGAATGAAGTTGAGCCGGAATAATTTTGAAGGATAGATATTTTTTGTTGAAATAATAAAATTTTATTGTCAAAATTAACGAAGGCGGCATTCGCAAATGTCGCCTTCGTGCAAGGAGCTATTCAACCACCATTAAAAACAAACCTATGAATTTCAAGTACAAGGCAGTGTCATCAGTGAGCGGGATTGAACAAGTTGGGAGAATTGACGCCGGAAGCAGAGAGAGGGCGATAGAATTATTACAGCAGCATAAGCTGGTGGTTATTTATATTAAGCAAAAAAAAGAATTTGCTTTTTTTTCTAAATTTCTGGCTATGTTCAATAGGGTTGGCATCAAGAAGATAGTTCTTTTTTCCAAAGAATTATCTATTTTGCTTACGGCGGGAGTATCGCTGTCCGAGTCTTTGAAAATTCAATATGAACAAGAAGATAATCCTTATTTTAAAGAAAAAATTTTTGCTATTTCCAATATGGTGAATGACGGACTTCCATTCTCGGACGCTTTGTCCCGTTTTCCGAAAATATTCTCGGATTTCTATGTGAACATTGTGAAATCAGGAGAGGCTTCAGGACATATGCAAGAATCTCTTCTTCATTTGTCTGATTATATCGAAAAACAATATCTTTTAAACAGCAAAGTCAAAAGCGCTTTATTATATCCCGCCGTTATTTTTAGCGGGTTTGCCTTAGTGGGGATTGGAATGATGGCTTTTGTCGTTCCCCAATTAGTGAGTATTTTTGAAGACAATAAGCAAGAGCTTCCTTTGCCGACACAGATTTTGATTTTTGTGAGCGATTTTATGCAGCATAATATTGTTTTGTTATTTATAATGATAATCGGATTTGTTTATGTAGCCAAGAAATATATTAAAACTCCAAGAGGAAAGCAACAAATAGACGAGATGCTTTTAAGGCTTCCTCAATTCGGCACTTTGTTTAAGAAATTTTATGTCGCGCGTTTTGCGGAAAATCTTTCTATGCTTATTAGCAGCGGAATACCGATTATCAGCGCGCTTAAAATTTCAGGAGATGTCGCGGGAAATGAGGTTTACAGGAAAATAATTTATAGCAGCATTGACGAAGTGAAAATCGGAGGATCTATCGCGTATGTTTTTGAAAGAAGCGATCAAATGCCGCATCTTGTGGCGAAGATGATCAGAGTCGGGGAAAGAACGGGAAAGCTGGATGTGGTCCTGAAAGACATAGCTGATTTTTACAAGAAAGAAGTTGATATAGCGGTTGACGGACTTACGGCCATCATAGAACCGATTATGATCCTTGTTCTCGGAGGCGCGGTTGCTGTTCTGGTAGCTTCAATTCTAATGCCGATTTATCAAATGACAACGATGATATAGGTATTTAGAATTTTCAATTTCTAATTTTCAATTTTCAATCAATTTTCAACGACAAATTTTCAAGTGACATTGCAAACATTTTAAGAATTGAAAATTGATCATTCAATGAAAATTGGGAATTGAAAATTGAAAATTTTTAAACACTTTACAAACAGACTTCACGGTTCTAAGGACTGTTTCGTATCATAATCTGGAAGACTATAGAGCCAGTGAGTGAGCTATGCTTTGGAAATCCATCCGGTCTTTAAAATAATTGTTAAAATGTTAATATGTTAAAATGCTTAAATGATAAATCAGGTTTTACAATGATTGAATTGCTAGTGGTTATGGCTATTATGGGCATAATCGCCGCTATAGCTTTGCCTTCTTATAACAAGGCTAGAAACAGCAAAGAACTGCTTTTAGCGAGAGAGCAGATAGCCGGGGACATCAGAATGGCGCAAAACTATTCTTATAATGTTTTGAAATTTACCGACGGGTCTTTTCCAGCTGGCGGATATGGCGTTCACTTTGATATTAGCACTCCAAAGAAATATATAATTTTTGCGGATTTAAATGACAATCAAACTTATGATGCAGCTTTAGAAACTTTTCAAGAAATAAACCTGCCGAGAAGCGTTGAGATTTCGGAACTAAGGGCTAATGGAGATTCTGTGGACATAAGTCCCGTGGATATAGTTTTTAAGCCGCCTTATGGAAATGTTTTTATAACATCTTCACCGGATTTAAAAATTGAAATCAAAAATAGCGACGGAGAGCTTAAAGCCATAACAGCGGATGATTCAAGGCTGATAAGTTTTTGATTTTTTAGTTGAGAAATATATTTTATTCTACCCGGCTTTAGCCGAGGGTGCGAGACACTTTAGTGTCGCGAGTTTTTAAAAGCGTAAAGCTAAAGCTTTAGAACCCTCAGCTAAAGCTGGGTAGAAATTTGTTTGCATAAATGTTTTAAATCTAATTAAAGTTTAATGAACTCCGCAAATAAAAACCATCCTCCAAACAAAAACGAAAAAGGCTTCAGTCTGCTGGAAGTTATTTTTGCGATGGCGATTATCACTTCCGGAATTATCTCAATCCTGTCTCTTTTCAGTTATAACTTAAAAGCCGAAACAAATAATAAAAACAAACTGATCGCCGCCTATCTCGCGCAAGAAGGGATTGAAGTTGTCAGACAGGTAAGAGATAATATTTGGTTTGGCGGAGATGCTAACTTTCTAGATAATGCTGAATTCGCAGATGGAGATTATATAATTGTACCTTTATTTAAAAATAATCTTAGAAATGAGTGGGAAATTGTAGATAATACTGATGAAACGGTTTATAAACATAATGCTAACGGTTATTATCTTCAATGGACTGGCGGTCTCGGAGGTTTAACAGGAACTGGTTTTACAAGATATCTTGATATAGCTAATAATTCAGACGGAGGCCCTGCTGTTCAGGGGTGTGATATTGCAAGTTGCGTAAGAATAATTTCTTATGTTTCATTCAATGGCGTTGAGCTGGCAACTGTCACGGCGTATCTTTATGATGATTGGTATTAGGATTGGAAGTTGGAATTATGAATTATGAATTTGGAATTATTTATGTTCTTGCGCTTTAAGTTTTTGCTAAAGAATTTCAATGTTATGGAATCCTGACGAAAGTCAGGGAAGGGGTGGATGTTTCAATTTTTTTGAAACTCACTAATTCCATGAAGCTTCAGCCTCACTTTCGTGAGGACTCCAATTTAAGCTATGCGTATGTGTTGATAAACCTAATTTATAAAAAATAAAAAAATCAAAATTCATGATTCATGATTCAAAATTCAATGAAAAAGGATTCACATTGCTGGAACTTCTTTTGGCGATTTCTTTATTATCTCTTGTTATTACGATAACAATCGGTATTTTTGTGAGCGGAAGCAAGTCTCAGAGAAAAATCATTGAGCTTTCCGTGGCGCAAAGAGAGGGAGGCTATTTGATGGAAACTATTTCTCGAGAGCTTAGAATGGCGACGGCGATAGCTGTAAGCCAGCAAAATAATCAAGATTCTGATTTAGTGTTTACTAATTATGATGGCGATCCAACAACATATGAACTTAATGGAGGTCGGATTTTACGAAACTCAAGCCCCATAAGCTCTTCGGATGTGATAATAGAAAATTTGAAATTTTATGTCTCAGATACATTTATTGATACTCAGCCTCTAATTACGATAGTTATGAAAGTAAAAACAAAAGACACAACCATTTTTTTGCAAGACAGCATTGCATTGAGGATTTACTAGATCCTTGAATTATGAAGCACAGCAAAAGTGTCATTTCGAGCGCCTCGCGAGAAATCTAAAAATTATGGAAATATCTAAAGATTATAGATTTCTCGCTGAGGCTCGAAATGACAAAAAAATGTTATTTACAATTCAGGATAAAATATAAATATGAAAAATAAAACTTCAAAGAAAACATTCCAAAATCAGGAAGGGCAGATTGCGCTTTTTATTGTGTTTGTCATAATGGCATTATTGCTTTTTATAGCTTTGTTTTTGACTAATATGGTTATCAAACAGACAAGAGTCACTAGAAACAATCTTGATTCTATTCAAGCTTACTATTTGGCGGATATGGGAGCAGAGAGAGCTCTTTATGGAATTACGCGGCCGGTATTAGATCCAGAAAAAATAAAACTCGTTGAATATTTTCAGCCCGCTGGTGTTATACTAGTTTACAACATTCCTAGCCTAGGCTCATTTACTGTAATAAAAACAAGCGATTCTTCTCCGGTAAGCATAAAAGCGTCAGGCGTATTCAGAGAAACTTCAAGAGCCGTTGAATTGTCGTGGAATTGATTAATTGCCATATAAGCCCAAAAAACATCCTTAATACAAGGATGTTTTTGTTTTTTGGCGGGGACGGCCGGACTCGAACCGGTGGCCTACTGCGTGACAGGCAGTCGCTCTAACCAACTGAGCTACGCCCCCAATTAACTTGTAACAAACAACTTATAACTTATAACTAAATTATTCCCAGAAAAACTGCGTGACAGTCCGCCAGCTGGCGGATTTAACCAACTGAGCTACGCCCCCAATTAACTTGTAACAAACAACTTATAACTTATAACTAAATTATTCCCAGAAAAACTGCGTGACAGTCCGCCAGCTGGCGGATTTAACCAACTGAGCTACGCCCCCGTGATAAAATTTTCAATTTTCAATTTCTAATTTTCAATCAATTTTTAATGATTAAATTTTCAATATCGCAAAAATTAGAAATTTATTTCGTTGCATCCGAGAAGTTGTAAAACCAGTCAAAAGGATTTTTGCGGATAATTGTTTTTGCCAGAGTTTTCGCCGATTTTGTTTTTAGCAATTTCATACTGTGCCTGTTCCATCTTGCCAAATCTTTTGATTCTTTGAGATAATCACATTGCAAGAGAGTTTGGTTTATAAGATCGGCGTCTTTGGCAATGATTGATTCAATTGATTTTCTTTCTATATATTCATCCAGAATTTCAATTATTTCTTTTTCTAGCGGAGTGCTGGAAAGCTGGTCTTTTATGGCTTTGTCTTCTTCCATTTCCGTATAATGCGAATGCATAAAATTCGCGTCTCCAGTTCTTGCTTCGGCAATGTCGTGGAATAGGCACATTTTCAAAACTTTATTTTCATCCGCCTTTTCCATTTTTGCCAAAACCATTCCGATAATCGCGGTTTCAAATGAATGAGAAGCAATCGTGTCATTCGCCTGCGGAAGCGTCTGGCAGTGCATCCTTTTCATATTCCTAAGCGTTCCAATCTCAAACAAGAAGTCAGTGATTTTATTATAGTTTATTTTCTTTTCTGCCATATAAAATTAAAAAATAAATTTTCATTAGGTATGTTATTAGTTATGAGTTGTAAGTTATTCTGTGTCAGGAGTGGGAATCGAACCCACGACCTCGGGCTTATGAGTCCCGCGCTCTAACCAGCTGAGCTACCCTGACAATTTGTGAATATAGAATGTGGAGTTTTGAATTTTGAATAATATTCCAAATTCTATATTCTAAATTCTATATTCCAAATAACAAATGTTGCGGGGGCTGGATTCGAACCAGCGTCCTCAAGGTTATGGGCCTTGCGAGCTGCCGCTGCTCTACCCCGCGATAATATTAACTCATAACTTATAACTGATAACTCATAATATTTTAAAACTTTATAAGCTATTCTTTTACCGTATTAGTATAAATTAGAAATAAAAATAAAGCAAGGGCTAATTTCTATTAATTTCCCAATATTCTAATTTCTGTGTTTTTCTTCTTCTTGCGAATTCGTTTTAAATGAGCTATTATTAGATTATAAGATTTTAATTAAAAAATTTATGACCATTGGTTCTTATCTTTTAGGAATGATGATTAGCGCTATCTTGTGCTTTATTTCATGGATTCTTATCATTGTTTACATCAATCCTGAAACAGCCGGCATCGTGGGAGTTTTTTTATTTTTCTTTATGCTGTTTTTTTTCTTGACTGGATTTTTTACTCTGATTGGATTTTATGCGAGGAAAAAAATTTCAAAGAATGCGGTTAAATTCAACTATGCAGGAACCGCTTTTCGCCAAGGAGTCTTTTTCTCTTTGATTTTTGTCGGGATGCTGGCTTTGCAAAAGCTTGGAATGCTTTTCTGGTGGAGCGCGGTTTTGTTTGTTCTGGGAATCGGCTTGCTGGAGCTTTATTTTATGAATAAGAATTGATTTGGAGCATAGGAATTTCAATGTTTACCAATAAAGACACTGGGTGTCCAATTGGACACCCAGTGTCTAATGAGTGAAGCTTAATTTATCGCTAAGAAATTTAAATACTATGGAGTCATGACGAAAGTCAGGAGGAAATATTGCAATTCTTCTGAAATTTGCTAATCTCGCGAAATCCATCCTTACTTTCGTAAGGATTCCAAATCGCTTTGCGTCTATCTGGCTGGTAGGCAGGCATGTGTTAAAATCTAAATTATAAAAAAATGAAAAATAAACTTGAAACAACTAAAAAAATAGCTTTGGCGGAAATTAAAAAGGCGGATAGCTTTGATGGTTTGGAAAAAATCAGGATAAAATATCTGGGTCGAAAAAGCGAACTTACGGATGTTCTGCGGGGACTGAAAGATTTATCTAATGAAAAGAAGAAGGAGGTAGGGGAGCTGGCGAATAAAACGAGAGAAGAGATTGAGGATAGTATAAAGTATCAAGTGTTAAGTATTAAGCAGAGGGAATTGAGCGGGCTTGATGAAAAAGAAAGAATAGACATAACATATCCCGGGGAGAAAATAGAAGCAGGGCATCTTCATCCAATAACACAGACGAGATATATGATTGAGGAGATATTTAAGTCGATGGGATTTTTGGTTGTGGAAGACCGCGAAGTGGAGGATGAGTTTCATAATTTTGACGCTTTGAATATGCCTCAAAATCATCCGGCGCGGGATATGCAGGATACTTTTTTTCTAAAAAGCGGAGCGGTTCCAAGAACTCAAACTTCGTCCGTGCAAATCAGATATATGGAAAAAAACAAGCCGCCACTGAAAATTGTTTCTTCCGGCAGAGTGTATAGAAACGAGAATGCCGACACCACGCACGGATTTAATTTTCATCAGGTTGAATGTTTAATGGCGGACAAGGCGGGAAAAATCACCATTTCCAATTTCAAATCTGTTTTGTCTGAGTTTATGAAAGGGCTGTTCGGCAAGAATGTGAAAATAAGATTAAGACCCAGTTATTTTCCGTTCGTGGAGCCGGGATTTGAAACAGATGTAAGCTGTCCATATTGCAACGGCAAGGGATGCAGGATTTGCAAAAATTCCGGCTGGATTGAGCTTGGAGGATCGGGCATGGTGAACCAGAAAGTTTTCACTTCCGTCGGTTTGCCTGAAGATGAATACGAAGGCTTTGCGTTCGGATTTGGAATTGAAAGGCTGGCGATGATAAAATTCGGAATTGATGATCTAAGGCTTTTCTACTCCGGAGATTTGAGGTTTTTGGAGCAGTTTTAAAATTGAAAATTGCTATCAAAATTTCTACATGGTTTTAGCCAAGAATTTATGAAGCTTTAGCTTCCTAAAGTTTTTCTACCCGGCTTCAGCCGAGGGTTCATGAAGCTTTAGCTTCAAGTAAATAAACATAGAACAAAATGCAAAACATAGATAAAGACAAAACTTACTGGCCTGATAATTCTATGTATTTTCTAACGGGATCAACTTTTCTCCACTATCCATATTTTAAAACTAGCGAACAAAAACAAATTATTTTTGATCAAATAAATAAGATTAAAGAAAAGTTGAATATCGAAATAACAGCTTATAGTGTTGCTGTAAATCACTATCATTTGAAATTTTATTTAGAAGAAGGACTGAATCTCGCAAAAGTAAAACAATTTATGCACGGCGGAACATCTTTTGAATATAAAAGAAAATATAAAATGAAATACAACGCTTTGTGGCAAAGCAGAAAAACTTTTGTTATTACTTCAGATGAAATGGACTGGATGATAACGGGGTATATCGCAGGCAATCTTTTAAAACACAAAGAAGTCAGCACTTTTGACGAACTGAAGAATAATCCTTTTTCAAGTTATAACTTTATTGCGGAAAAGTATGGCGATGAAAGCGCGCAGGAATTGGTTAGAAAAGTTATTGATATTAAGGAAGATATTGAAGGAGGAGTTGATATGTCCGGCTTGGAGAAGATGAATATTTTTAGGTCTAAGATTTAATGTGTTAGGCTAAAGCCTAATGAACCCTCGGCTAAAGCCGGGTAGAAGATTATTTATTTGGCTAAAGCTGAGCAGAAAACTATTTATAAAAATAATTAAAAAATCAAAATGAAAATATCATACAATTGGTTAAAGGAATTCGTTGATGTGAATTTAACGCCGGAAGAGGTGGCGGAAAAATTGACGATGCATAGTTTTGAGGTGGAGAATATTATTTATCAAGGAGAGGGGCTGGATGGCGTTGTAGTCGGCGAAGTATTAGAGAAAGAGAAGCATCCGGATGCGGATAAATTAAGCGTTGTTAAGGTGAAAATTATGGAAGAAGGAGGTCGGACCTCCAAAGTCGAGGTTGGACCTCCAATTCTTGAAATTGTTTGTGGGGCGCCGAATATTGATATAAAACAAAAAGTTCTAGTCGCGCTTGCCGGAGCGGAATTGCCTTGCGGATTGAAGATAGAAAAAAGAAAAGTTCGCGGGATATATTCTTGTGGAATGGTTTGCGCGGAGGATGAGTTGGGACTTGGAAATATTCACGAAGGAATAATGGTTTTGAATAACGATTTAGAAATTGGAACGAGCGCCAAAAAAGCGCTTGGACTTGACGATGTGATTTTTGAAATTGATATTTTGCCGAATCGCGCGCATGATTGCTTGAGCCATTTAGGGGTGGCGAGGGAGGTCAGCGCTATAATGAAATTGAAAATTGAAAATTGTTCATTTATTGAAAATTGTAAATTGAAAATTGAAAATTGTGCGGATTTAAATATAAAAATAGAAGATGAAAATTTATGCCGAAGATATTCAGCGGTGGTTGTGAACGATGTTGAGATTAAAGATTCTCCGAATTGGCTGAAAAGCAGGCTGGAAAGTTGCGGGGTGAGGCCGATAAATAATATTGTGGATATTACAAACTATGTGATGCTGGCTTTGGGTCAGCCGATGCATGCGTTTGATTATGATAAAATTATATCAAGAAACAAGATACAAGATACAAGAAACAAACAAAAAACAAGATACAATAACCAAATAGAAATAATTATTAGATGCGCGAAAAAGGGCGAAAACATTTTAGCTCTTGACGATAAAGTTTATAAATTAGATGAGAGCGATTTAGTAATAGCTGATGAAGCGGGAGTGATTGCGATTGCGGGGGTGATGGGAGGGAAGGATACGGCGGTGGATGAGAGGACAAAAAACATAATTTTTGAATTGGCGAATTTTCAAGGATCGGGCATAAGAAAAACATCGCAAAGACTGAAACTGGCGTCGGAATCTTCATATAGGTTTGAACGGGAAATTGATCCGGAGCTCACGATAAAAGCGTTGGAGATGGCGGTAAATTTAGCGAAAGAATTAGCGAATGGAAATGTTAACGAAGAAATAATTGATATTTATCCAAGTCCGGTAAAGAATAGGGAAATAGAGTTTGATTTTTCCAGAATAGAAAAGTTTGTTGGAATAAAAATAGAAAAAGAAAAAGTGAAAGAAATTTTGCAGTCGCTTCAATTTGGAGTTTTTGAAAATGGAGAGAAATTAAAAGTAATAATTCCAACTTTCAGAATAGACATTGAAAAAGTAAATGATGTTATAGAAGAAATTTCCAGAATATATGGATATGAAAATATTCCAGAGTTGAATGCGTTGATTGAAATGAAATCTGTGGTCCAAAATAAAGATTTGGAAATGGAAAAAAATATCAAAAAAGTTTTTGAAGGCATGGGATTTGCTGAAGTTTATAATTATTCATTTGTCGGGGAAAAAGATATTAAGGGAGTCGGGTCGTTAACTAATAAACATTTTGAATTGCAAAATCCTTTGAGCGAAGAGCTTAAATTTATGAGAACAAGTTTGCTTTCGGGCTTGATAAATAACGCGAGAGAAAATTTGAAATATAAAGATAAGTTTCAACTGTTTGAATCGGGAAGGGTTTATTTGAAAAACGATAAGAGTAGAATCGCAGATAGGCTCCACAGTCCCGAGCACTCGGGAACTATGGAGCCAGCGGATATATTGCCAAATGAGAAAAAAGTGTTGGCGGGGATTGTTGTTGATAAAAACAAGGAAAGCGATTTGTTTTATAGAATCAAAGGTCAAGCGGAAAAATTATTAAATAAATTAGGTTTTGATAAATTTAGCTTTGCGGAAATTAGCAATATTGAGCCGTTTTGGCACAAAGGAAGATCAGCCGAGATTTTATGTAAGAATAAATTACTTGGCAGAATCGGCGAGATTTATCCCGGCGTCTTGAATGCTTTCGGCATTGAATCGCGCGCGGGATATTTTGAGTTTGATTTGGAAAATTTATTAGTTTCAGACAGTGATAGCAAGAAATATAAAAAAATAAACAGATTTCCTGAAATTAAATTAGATCTTTCGGTCGTTTTCGACGAAGGAATAAAATGGGCGGATGTGGAAAAAGTTTTTATGAAAATAGGCGGCACATTAATAAAGAGTATTAAGCCATTTGATATTTATCGCGGGAAAGGATTAGGCGAAAATAAAAAAAGCATTGCTTTCAGAATAACTTATCAAGCAGAAGATAGGACATTGAAGGATGAGGAGGTTTCAGTTGTGCAGAGTAAAATTATAAAAGCGCTAGAGAGGCTGGGAGGAGAAGTTAGGAAATAAAATATTGAATATGTGCTATTCTACCCGGCTTTAGCCGAGGGTTCACTAAACTTTAGTTTAGCGAACCTTTAAAACACTTGAAAACGCTTGAAGCTAAAGCTTCAGAAACCCTCAGCTAAAGCCGGGTAGAAAAATAATTTTAAAATAAATTTTTATGAACCCAATCCTCTCTGTCAAAAACCTAACTAAACAATTCAAAAACTTCAAGGCTGTTGATGGAGTTAGTTTTGAAGTTGGGGAAGGCGAGATATTCGGGCTTTTGGGTCCGAATGGGGCGGGGAAGACGACGATTATAAGAGTGATTGCGACGGTGCTTGCTCCGACAAGCGGGACGGCGGAAATTCTCGGATACGATATCGTGAAAAATTCTGAAGATGTGCGAAAAAATATCGGCGTTTTAACGACGGATGTGGGGGTTTATGAGAGATTTTCGGGGCGTGAAAATTTGCAGTATTTCGGCGAGCTTTACGGGCTTTCGGGTGATAATTTAAAGAACAGAATAAACGAACTGTCGGAGCTTTTGGACATGAAAGATTTTATTGACCGCAAAGCCGGAAAATATTCAACCGGAATGAAACAAAAACTGGCAATCGCGCGGAGCGTCATTCACGATCCCAAAGTTCTGATATTTGATGAACCGACTTCCGGGCTTGATGTTCTTGCCTCGCAAACCGTCCGTAATTTTATGGTCAAATCCAAACAAGCAGGCAAGTGTGTAATCTTCTCCACCCACCAAATGCACGACGCGGAAAAATTATGCGATAGAGTGGTGATAATCCATAAGGGAAAAGTGATTGCGAATGATAGAGTTGAAGTTTTGAAGGTTCAAAATAACGCGATTGATTTGGAGGATGTTTTTATGAAGCTGGTGAAGATGTCATTCTGAATTTAGTTCAGAATCTGTTGTTTGACGGGTTCTATCTGTAATTTATTTCACTGGACTTTTGAGTTTGTCATTCCTGCTTCCGCAGGAATCCAGTTTATCTTAATAAACAATATTTTTCGTATGATTTCTTAGACTAACAAACAGATTTATAATTCGGTAATAAAAAAACTATGTTGTATAAAATAAATAAAGAAAAGTTAAGCGCTATTCAAATGAAAAGCGTTTTGGAGAAAAAAGTTCAAGAGCTTGTTGGAAAAAATCTTGATTGTCTTATGAATTTAGAACTTGTTTGTTCTGAATTTCAAGTTGATAATAAATATATTGATATTCTTGCGTTTGATAAAGAAGCAAACGCTCCAGTTTTAATTGAACTTAAAAAAGAAAATGACAGAGGACTTTTTGATCAAGGAATGGAATATTTTAATCTTTTATCAAATAGAAAAAATGATTTTCTTATCAAGCTTCATGAAATTTTAAAAATACCAGCAGATCCCGCAAGAGTTGACTGGTCTTCTTCAAAAGTTGTTTTTATTGGCAAGAATTTTACAGAAAGGCAAAGAAGGGCAGTTGATTTTCGCGGATTACCCATTGAACTTTGGGACTATGATTGGTATGAGGGAGATTATTTTAAATTGGAACAAATTGGTTTAGAAAAAAGAGCCAGTTTAGATATAAAAGAAATCAAAGGAAACGCTATATCAAAAATTGAGAAAGAATTTAAGGAGCATACTGAAGAAGAATATAAAAATAAAACGAGCGAAAAGGTTTGGGAAGTTTTTGAAAATCTCAAAGAAGAGCTTTTAAAATGGGATAGGGTTAGAATGAATATGAGAGGAGGTTATATTAGTTTTACTTATAGAAATTGCGCACTTGCTTATATTTATTTCAGAAGAGATAAATTGGTAATTAATTTTGGCAAAGAAGAATATAAATTAATTATCCCGAATAACTTAGAAATAAAAAATGTTAGAGAAGTGCATCCTAATTGGTCAGCGCATTATGAAGTTACTATAAAAGACGATAGTAACTGGTATGGACTTATCGTCATTGCCAAGCAAATATATGATAAAATTGATGAAGAATATCAGAAATAATTAAAATAATTATTTTTTTCTAAATCAGCTAATTCTTAAATAAAGTTCTTCCTGATTTAATAGATTCCTACTTTCGCGGGAATAACAATTTTTAAACCTATAAATCTATGCCAAAAAACATTATCACAATTTGGAAAAAGGAATTGAAGGATACGATTCGCGACCGGAGGACTTTGGTGGCGATGATTTTGATGCCGATGTTTTTGATGCCGGCGATGACGATTGGGATGTTTAAGTTTATGGACAAGATAATGGAAGATCAGGAAAAGCAGACGGTGAAAATTGTTTTATTGGGCGAGAATAATTCTCCGCAACTATCGGAGATGATAAAATCGCAGGAAAAACTGGAAATAGTTTCCGTGGATAAAGATGCGAAGGAAGCCGTGAAAGAAGAAGAGATTGGCGCGGCGGTTATAATTCCAGAGAATTTTCAGGAGAAAATTGAAAAGCAGGAAAATGCGAGTGTAAATTTAATAATCAAATCCACGAATACAAAATCAGGGAATGTCGCGAATATTCTTTCGGCTGTTATGGCAGAGTTTGATAATCAAGTTTTACAGAAAAGATTCAGCGAGCAAAACATAGATCCGAAAATTTTGTCCAAAGTTTCAGTTTTGCCCGAGGATGTGGCGACGGACAAAGAAACGGGGGGATTTGTGCTGGGATTTTTAATTCCGCTTTTTATCGTAATGTGGTCGATTGTCGGCGGGCAATATACCGCGATTGATGTTTCGGCGGGAGAGAAAGAGCGCAAGACTTTGGAATCTTTGTTGTTAACTTCCGTTAAAAGAAGAGATATTGTTTTCGGAAAATTTTTGGCCGTGAGCTCCGTAGCGTTTGTTTCCGTTGTTGTCGCTATTGGCAGTTTTTACGCCGCGCTGATGTACGCGGGAGGATTCGGGCCGATGGACGCGACCGGAAGCGGAGCGGCTGGAGCTATTCCTGTTAATTTTTCCATAGAACCGCAAGCGCTTCTGCTCTTGCTTGCCGTGAGCGTATTTTTAATTCTAATGTTTTCCGCCATAATTTTGTCCATTTCCATATTTGCCAAAAGCTTCAAAGAAGCGCAAAATTACATCGGTCCGTCATATCTCGTGGTAATTTTGCCCGTTGTATTGGTTAATTCAATCCCTGGATTTGAGCCGACTTTATGGTATTTTGCTATTCCCGCAGTGAACGCGACTTTGCTCTTTAAGGAAGTCTTGATGGGAACTTATGATTTTGGACATATATTTTTAACCATGGGATCTTTGATTGTGTATTCCATTATTGCAATTTTAATCGCTGTTAAAATTTATTCCAAGGAAGGAGTTTTGTTTAGGGATTAAATTATTGCATTATTCTATTGTTGTATTGTTTGTATGGCGGTACTATCTTAAATTTATGGATTTGTCATTCTGAATTTAGTTCAGAATCTGTCTTGTTGCAAGGATTTAGCTTTATGTATTTCACAAAATTAGATATTGCAGACGAAAGATCCTGAAATAAATTCAGGATGACAAAAAAGAGTAGGTGAGTTTAAAATAATAACTGCTATGTTGCGGCCGCTTAGCTCAATCGGCTAGAGCATTCGATTCACATTCGAAAGGTTAGTGGTTCGATTCCACTAGCGGCCACAGAAATTATCCGAGATAAATTAAGCTCCTGAAATGTTTATATGCTTATATGTTTATATGATTTTCCGCATTGACCTCATCGGAAATTTGTAGTATGATGAAATTTCTTTTAACTGAAAATATGCAAAACAATACCAGAAAAACATTGAAGATATATTGGGAAAATACTATAAAATATAAATTATCAGTATTGATAACGCTTTTTTTTATTGTAATTGCTTCGGCGTCTGGCGTGGTTGTCCCTTTATATTATAAGCAATTTTTTGATATCTTAGGAAGCGAAGGACCAAGAGAAATTATCGCCGGTAAATTGGTCGG